>LSQX01284824.1_pt1 | contig 49172 bp, 48 predicted proteins | sample 654561 | NCBI WGS metagenome assembly LSQX01 (sample SAMN04489861, study PRJNA283612) | anaerobic digester metagenome | isolation source: 4 biogas reactors fed with cattle manure at either 37C or 55C with and... | place: Denmark: Kongens Lyngby | collected 2014
CACTCTTCCGAAAACCAAGGGGGTAAATGAACACTAAAATAGTAGTATGACCCAACGTTAATGGCAACTCATTTTCTCTTAGGATTGCCTTCTATATTTGACAATTCCACTTCTAGAGCGTTAAAAAATTCATCGATATCGTATTTCCCATGGATAAAAATCCTTCCAGGGCTCAGATAGTCGTGAGATATCTCTCCTTTGTTGATCACAACTATCTTTCCTGAACACATAGATGGGAGATAAGCTGCTGGAGTTACCGTCAGGGACGACCCCACGACAAAAAGAATGTCTGCATTTTTTATGAGGGTCTGACATTCATTGAGATACTTTACATTTTCACCAAAGAAAACGACATCAGGCTTAATAACACCTTTACAGATATCACAAAGAGGGACCTTTTCTTTAAGAACCTTGTGGAAAGAAGTTTTATAATCATATTCTTGACCGCATCGGGTGCAGAAGCTTTGCCACATGCTGCCATGAATTTCAAATACTTTTTCCGAACCTGCTTTTTGATGCAGAGCATCGATGTTTTGTGTAATAATCCCCTTAAGCAGCCCACCCTTTTCCATGTTAGAAAAAAAATAATGGGAAAATGTGGGTTGTATCTCATTAATAGTCTTTAGAAACTCTCGGTGGAATTCATAAAAGAATGACGGATTTTGATAAAAATAATCAATATCGAAAATAAGTTCAGGATCAGTTTTCATTTTTTTTCTATAAATGCCATTTGGGCCTCTAAAGTCAGGGATGCCCGCATTTGTTGACATACCAGCTCCGCTTAAAAGGACCACTTTTCGAGAAGAGAGTAAAACCTCTGCACAACGTTTAACATCAAACATAAAATCTTTATCCATAAGACCACCTCCGTGTGTTTTTATTATATCTTAAAAAAACTTGCAAGTTAATGAAAATTTTATGCAACCGATTGCCCTTTTTGATACAATGTCGCCAGTATAAAAATGGAGGTGTTACGATGGCTAGCAAAAACCTGATTTACGGGGTGGATGACAAACCTCCATTCCCGATTATGGTGTTAGCAGGATTTCAACACGTTTTAACGTTATTTGGCGCTACTACTCTTGTCCCTCTTATTTTTGGCCCAGCCATGGGGATGACGACGGCAGAGATTGGCTTTTTTATTTCTTGCGTTTATTTAGCTATGGGTATTGCCACCCTTATTCAGACCCACCCCAGGTTGGGATCAGGTCTTCCCATTGTTCAAGGTTCCAGTTTCAGTTTTATCCCTCCAATTATGACTATTATTGCAGCTTATGGCGCAGCGGGCCCTGCCGCGGTAATGCAGCATGTAGGAGGTGCCCTTATCGCAGGAGGGATTCTTCTTTCGATCATCGGTTATAGTAGAATAGTAGGGGTTATTAGAAAAGTCATTACCCCTATAGTTATAGGCCCCACGATCATGGCGATCGGGTTTTCTTTGGCTCCAGTTGCCATTCAGGGTAATGCGGCCAATTATTGGCCCATTTCATTGATTGTTGTTGTGTGTGTATTCTTTTTCAGTCTTATGAGTAAAAATAAATATTTCAACATATTTGCTATCCTTGCCTCTATAAGCATTGCTTATCTAGCAGCCTTAGCAGGTTCTCTTCTAGGCTTTTTCCCAAGCGAACATCCTGCTTTTATAAATCTAGCCAGTGTGGCGGATGCTCCCTGGTTCCGTTTCACTGGTATTATGCCATGGGGTTTGCCAAAGTTTGATATCCTTTCCTTTGGGGCCATAATTGCTGGGTTCTTTGCCGTAATGATTGAATCCATTGGAGATTATCACTCTTGCTCCTATGTGGCGGGGTTGCCAGATCCCGCACCAGCCACCATTAATAGAGGGATTGGAGCGGAAGGGCTCAACTGTGCGATCGCTGGGGCGCTTGGAGCTGTAGCCACCACATCCTACACAGAGAATATTGGACTTATAGGACTTACAGGTGTGGCTTCTCGATGGGTAGTTCGCACAGGCGCCATTCTCCTTATCCTTATGAGCTTTGTAGGAAAGATTGGTGCCCTCATCGCAACGATTCCAAGTCCTGTTATTGGCGGTGCTTATATTGCCCTTTTTGGCATTATCGGAGCTCTTGGTATCCAGATTCTTCTTCGGGCGGACATGACTAGCCAACGGAACGTTCTCATTGTAGGTTTTGCCTTTCTTATGGCTCTAGGTCTCCCTGGGTGGGTGGAAGCTCAAAAAGATGCATTCTTTTCTATTGGTATTATAGGTCAGGTTCTCTGGGCCATTATGAAAACGCCCATGGCTGTCGCAGGTATTTGTGCGGCATTTTGGGATAATGTTATCCCAGGAACATTAAAAGAGCGGGGACTTTCAGCGCAGTAGCAATCTTTTGAAACGCTGCTCTTACAAAAAATTGTTTACATGTTAAAAAAGCCCAACCTGAAAAAAAGGTTGGGCTTTTGCGTTATAAAGAAAGCAAAAATAATTTTAATCACAAAAGAATGGGATCGTATCGAGAAGGAAGAAGATTGGGTGATTTTTTGTTTTTGTATACCCTATTTTTTGAAGATTTATTTTAAAATAAAAGAGTATAAATTTCTTGTTTTTTAAAATTAACAGAATGGAATTACAAAACGAATATACGAGGTTGCGTTACTGGTGGTTGACCCTGTTATAAATTAATACGATGAGAAGATAGAGGTGAGAGATAATGAGATTTAAAAGACTATGGGGCGTGGCTGCCATCCTTATTGTTGTTGGAGGTTTTTTCCTTTTATCGAATAGAAAAGAGGAACAAAAAGAGAAGGTTGTGGAAAAAATCGCTCGTCCTGTAAAATATATAACCCTTTCTGCCCCAGACGTTGTTTTACGACGCGTATTTCCAGGTAAAGTCCTTGCCTCAAAGACAGCAGATCTCTCTTTTAGAGTGTCAGGTCCTCTTATTGAGTTACCAGTGAAGAAAGGTGAACCTATAAATAAGGGCGATCTTGTTGCCCAAATAGATCCTCGAGATTTCAAAGTTCAATTGATGAATGCTCAGAGCGCCCTGAATAATGCTAAAGCACAGCTGTCTGCTATGAGAGCTGGAGCAAGAAGAGAAGAAATTTCGGCTTTATCTTCTCAAGTTGCTTCGGCGAAAGCCAAATTGGCAGAGGCAGAAGCAGATTATAAAAGGATGGAACGCTTATTTAAGGAAGGAGTTGTTGCTCAAGTAGATTTAGAGCGGTCAAAAACAACCTATGAGGTGGCGAAAGGGGAAGTGAATGCTGCTAGTCAGGAACTTCAGAAGGCAAAAAGTGGTGCTAGGGCTGAAGACATTGCGGCGATGGAAGCTACTATACAGGGGTTAGAATCTCAAGTTCAAGCTGCTCAAAGTGCCTTGGATGATACAGAACTCAAAGCTCCTTTTAAAGGTATTATTGCTGCTCGATATGTGGACAATTTTCAAAGCGTGCAAAGGACCAACCGATTGTAAGTTTACAAAATCTGGAAGAGGTTGAAATAGTGATCTCTATTCCAGAACAGGATATTATGAAATTTCGTTTAAATACTTCTTTAGGAGTATCTTCGTCTTTTGAGGCAGCACCCAACACTCAATACTCTCTTGTCTTTAAGGAGATATCTACAGAAGCCGACCCACAAACACAGACGTATGCAGTTACATTCACGATGCCTTACCCGAAGGACATAGTTGTTTTGCCAGGTATGACTGCGAATGTTGAATTTACTGGGCAAAACGGGGCCCATGAGGTTAAAGGATTTGCAGTCCCTTCTATAGCCGTTGTTCCAGGAGAGGGAACAACGCATTTCCTTTGGATTATCAATGAAGAAACCATGACGGTTCATAAGGTGGAAGTATATATTCATTCGTATCAAGGCGATATGGTCATTGTTGGTGGGAATATTACAGTTGGAAATCGTGTCGTTACGGCTGGAGTGAATTATTTAGCCGAAGGGGATCCAGTAACGTTCCTTTCTCCTAACGAGTAGAGGCCTATTATGAATATTGCAGAATATTCAATTCAAAAGAGATACGTGACGTGGTTTTTTACAGTTTTTTTGATTATAGGTGGAGTTTTTGCCTATAAAGGATTAGGAAAACTGGAAGATCCTGCCTTTACTATTAAGACCGCAGTAGTTACCACTGCTTATCCAGGAGCTACGCCAAAAGAAGTGGAGGAAGAGGTAACGGAAGTTATAGAACGGGCTGCTCAACAGATGGGACAAGTGGATAAGGTCCGGTCTCTTTCTCAGGAAGGCGTTTCTCTTGTGTATGTAGATATTAAAGATACGTATACAGCAAAAGATTTGCCTCAAATATGGGACGAGTTACGACGGAAAATAAATGATGTTCAAGAGCATTTGCCACCAGGAACAAGTCGTTCTTTAGTTAACGATGACTACGGAGATGTATATGGAGTTTATTTTGCCCTTACTGGCGAAGGATATTCTTACAGAGAACTTGAAGATTTTGCCGATTATCTGCGTAGGGAGTTGCTCCTTGTTCCTGGGGTTGCAAGTGTTGAAGTGACAGGCATACAAAAAGAGGCTATTTATGTAGAAATTTCCAGAACGAAACTTAGTCAGCTCGGTATCTCTATGGGAGAACTTTTTCAAGTTCTCAAAGCTCAGAATTTCGTGGTTCCATCGGGGAAAGTGAGAGCGGGGGCAGAGTATATTCGCATAACTCCAACTGGGGAGTTTTCTTCTGTCGAACAAGTAGGGGCGTTACTTCTTGCATCTTCCTCGAGGGTGCTGATCCGTTTAGATGACATAGCTACAGTTACTCGTAATTATATAGAGCCGACACGGGCAATTATGCGTTATAACGGAAGTCCTGCTGTTGGAATCGGTATCTCCAACGTAGAAGGTGGCAACGTTATTGCTATGGGAGAAGCCATAAAGAAGCGGCTCAAGGAACTAGAGCCGCAGACTCCTATCGGCATGAATTTAGGGCTTATTTACTACCAGTCGGATACAGTTCAAAAGGCAATTAATAACTTTTTATTAAATCTTCTGGAAGCTCTGAGTATAGTTATTGCCATATTACTTATATTTATGGGTTTCCGCAGTGGGATGCTTATTGGCGGGGTATTGTTGCTTACAATTTTTGCCACTTTTATCGCAATGAAACTTGTGAGGATAGATCTTCATAGTATTTCTCTTGGAGCATTGATTGTAGCTTTGGGAATGCTAGTGGACAACGCCATCGTTGTTGCTGATGGCCTTCTTGTGCGGATACAAAGTGGTGAGGATAGAATATCTTCTGCCGTGGGTGTTGTGACTCAAACTCAATGGCCTTTGTTGGGAGCTACTTTTATTGCTGTTATAGCTTTTGCTCCTATTGGCCTGTCCCCAGATAGCACAGGGGAGTTTTGCCAAAGCCTTTTTCAGGTGGTGGGGATTTCCTTGATTATAAGTTGGGTGCTTGCCGTTACCGTTACTCCTGTAGCCGGTGTGCGTTTTTTAAAAACTTCAGCAAAAGCAGAAATTCCCTACGATACAAAACTTTATAGGGTGTATAGAAGATTTCTCAAGGCGTGTATTCGTAAGAGAAAGGTAACAATATTGGTTATGGTTTGTTTGCTTGGTTCTGCTCTCATAGGCTTTACGTTTGTGGATCAATCTTTTTTCCCAAGCTCCTCAAGCCCCCTTTTTACAGTGGAATTTTGGCGTCCTCGGGGTGCTTATATAGAAGAGACCCAGAGAGAGGTAGAAAAAGTTGAAGCTTTTATTTTGAAACAGCCAGAGACAGTTTCTGTAGCAAGCTACGTGGGACAGGGAGCCCTTCGTTTTATTCTCACCTATACGCCAAGTGATTCTTCTGATAGTTATGGACACTTGATAGTGGAAGCTAAGGATTTGAAATCAGCAGAGTCTTTACGTCGTAAACTGGGAAATTTCATGAATATAGAAATGCCAGATATCGACCCCAGGGTTCGTTCCTTTAGTAAAGGAACAGGGGGAGGTGCAAAAATACAGGCGAGGTTTACGGGGGACGATCCTCGTGTTTTACGACGTCTAGGAGAAGAAGCTTTTTATATGATGAGGAACGCCCCCGATTCGATGAACATCCGGAGCGACTGGGGAGAAAGGGTCAAGGTTATTCGTCCCGTACTTGATGAGGTGCGAACCCGACAAGCTGGTTTAACACGGCAAGATGTAGCATCGGCCCTTGAGATGTCCTTTTCGGGTATACAAGCAGGCTTATACAGAGAGAGGGATAAACTCCTCCCTATTATAGCTAGATTGCCTAAAGCGGATAGGGCGAGACTGGGGGCACTTCCAGAAGTAGAAGTGTGGAGCCCCCTTATGAGAAAATATATAGCCTTAACTCAGATTACAAAAAGCATTGATACCATAGCTGAAGACCCCGTTATTTATAGGCGAAATCGTATGAGGACTTTTTCTGTAGAGTGTGATTCCCGTTCTGGGAAAACAGGTCTTTTATTTGCTCGTATAAAGCCCGAACTGGAAAATATTTCTCTTCCTTTAGGATATAGCCTCAGTTGGGAAGGCGAGTATGAAAGTTCTCAAAAAGCTCAAGGTGGACTTGTGGGGATGATTCCTATTGCTTTTTTAGCCATGGTCGCTATATTAGTTGTTCTTTTTAACGGGTTTAAACAACCCATTATGATCCTTCTTTGTCTCCCCTTGTCCATTATTGGTGTAACGGCGGGATTACTTCTTTTTCATAAATCTTTTGACTTTATGGCTCTCCTGGGATTCTTGAGCCTTGCTGGCATGCTCATAAAAAATGCCATTGTGCTTATTGATCAGATCGATCTCGAAATACGGGAAGGAAAAGAGGGCTTTTCAGCTATAGTGGATTCGGCTATGAGTCGTGCTCGTCCTGTTCTTATGGCAGCTATGACCACGGTTTTAGGTATGATCCCTCTTTATTTTGATATTCTCTTTTCTGCTCTGGCAGTTACTATTATGTTTGGCTTGGCTTTTGCCACGGTTTTGACGTTAATTATCGTACCAGTTCTTTACTCTGTTTTTTTAAAAATTCCTGTTTTTAAAGACGAAAATGTTAGGTAGATCTGTCTTTCTGAATTTGACAAATATACCCATATTCCGTATATTATTAATGAATACATTAAGTTTAGCGACTCGGTAGGATATAGCTGTGATAATAATGTTATAATCAAAGAGAATTCTACTGAAAAGGTATACAGTTTTTACTATCTCAAACACAAAAATCATACAAGAGGAGGAATGACGATGACGAAGAGGTTAGAAGTATATAAGTGTGATTTATGTGGCAATGTTGTGGAAGTGCTTCATGCCGGAGCAGGACAACTTGTTTGCTGCAATCAGCCTATGAAACTTTTAGAGGAACAGACGGCCGATGCTTCGACGGAGAAACATGTGCCAGTTATTGAAGGATCAAAAGTTAAGGTAGGAAGTGTTCCCCATCCTATGAAACCTGAGCATTACATTGAATGGATAGAAGTTATTTCAGGGGATAAAATTTACCGTCAATTCTTGAATCCAGGAGATGCTCCTGAAGCTGAATTTCATGAAATTACGCCAGAATTAAGCAGAGAATATTGCAATATACACGGACTATGGAAGGCAGGGAAGTAGACTATGATATCAAAGAAAATGCAGGACGCTATTAACGATCAGATCAATGCAGAGCTCTATTCAGGTTATTTATATTTAGCAATGGCAGCTTATTTTGAGGAGCAGAACCTCATGGGGATGGCCAATTGGATGCATGTGCAGGCCTTTGAAGAGCAGACCCATGCCATGAAATTCTACCACTATGTTGTTGAGCGTGGGGGAAGAGTTAAGCTTCAGGCTATTGCAGAACCTCCTTTTGAGTGGAAATCCCCCATGGATGTTTTTAAGGGAGCATTGGATCACGAGCGTTATGTAACAAGACGTATTAATGACCTTGTTGACTTGGCTATTGAAGAGAGAGACCACGCCAGCCAGATTTTTCTTCAGTGGTATGTTACGGAACAGGTTGAAGAGGAAGCTCATGCCGAAGAGATCATTCATAAGCTGGAGTTTGTCTCTGATTCGAAACATGGCCTCTATATGCTTGATAAAGAGTTGGGAGCTCGGGGGCAGACACCGTTCTCTACTGAATCAGAAGACTAATTTATCGTTAACCTTATAGATAAGAGATATCGAAGCGAAGGGGCAGGGGCAGAAGGTGCTCATGCCCCTTTATTATAAAAAGGGAAGGGGAAATACAATGAATAGTATTGATCCCAGAGCTCTTTTCTCTTTAAGTTACGGAGTATATATATTAAGTACGGAATTTGAGGGTAAGAAAAACGGACAGATTATAAATGCTTTGATACAGGTGACAAGTGATCCAATTTGCATAGCGGCATGTCTTCACAAAGATAATTACACTACAGAATTGGTTGAGAAAAGCCGTCGCTTTTCAGTTTCTGTATTAGAAGAGAGTGTGCCCCTGAAATTTATAGGCATATTTGGTTTTCATTGCGGCCGTGATTTTGATAAGTTTAATGCCTGCTCTTATATCACAGGTTCCACAGGACTTCCGGTGGTTACTGACTTTACTCTTGCTTCTGTAGAAGCCAAAGTCCTTTCAGTCATAGATGTATATACCCACAAACTTTTTATTGCTCAAGTTGAGGCCGCTAAAGCCTTGAAGGAAGGAAAACCTTTGCTCTATGCAGATTATCACTCTATTAAAAAAGGGAAATCGCCGGAGAAAGCTCCTTCATCCATTTTTAATGTGCTAAAATAAAGCTCTTTACATGAGGCATAGAACGGGAGGTTGAAATAGGAATGATACCGCTTGAGATCAAACCGGGTGTATTCTGGACAGGGGTTCTGGATTGGACGTTGAGAGATTTTCATGGGTACTCTACAGAAAAAGGTTCCACTTACAATGCTTATATTGTGAAAGGTTGTGATAAAGTAGCTCTTTTCGATACAGTTAAGACTACTCATTACGAAGAATTTATCGAAAGAATCGAGGAAGTAACGAATCTGGAGGAAATAGATTATATTATTGTAAGCCATGCAGAGATGGATCATTCTGGTAGTCTTCCTATGGTTGTGGATAGAGTCAGGCCTGAGAAGATATTTCTTTCAAAACCCTGTAAAGACGCTCTCATAGAACATTTTGGAGACATTGTAAAAAGCTGGCCGTTACATGTAGTTGCTACAGGGGATGAGATTTCCCTTGGGGGTAAGACAGTTTCTTTTATAGAAGCTAGGATGCTTCATTGGCCAGATAGCATGTTTTCATATATAAAGGAAGACCGCCTGCTTATTTCCAACGATGGATTTGGACAGCATTATTCTACGAGTGCGCGTTTTGATGATGAAGCAGAGTGGGGAGAGCTTATGGATCAAACCGCCAAGTACTATGCAAACATTTTACTCCCCTATTCTTCTCTTATGCTTAAAAAACTTGATGAAATAGCAGGCATGAACATAGAAATAGACATGATTGCCCCAGATCACGGTATTATATGGAGGAGTCGCGTCCCTGAAGTTCTTTCTGCCTATAGGAGATGGGCAGAAGGACTTTGTAAGGATAAGGCAGTGGTGGCGTATGATACCATGTGGCATAGCACAGAGACAATGGCCCGATATGTTGCTGAGGGACTTATGAATAAAGGAATTGAAACAGTAGTGATGGATTTACGGGTAGTACATCACAGTGATGTGATGACTGAAATACTGGAAGGGAGAGGCCTGGTGCTCGGATCCCCCACCCTGAACACAGGGTTTTTGCCTCGCATGGCTGATCTCATCTGTTATGCGAAGGGGTTGCGCCCTATAAATAAAGTAGGGGCAGCCTTCGGGTCCTATGGTTGGGCTGGTGAATCGGTTAGGCTGTTAAATCAGGAGCTGGAAGCAATGAAGATCAAGATCGCCCATCCGGGGATAAAAGTAAAATATGTACCTCGAAAAGAGGATCTCAAAGAATGTTACGCTATGGGAGAAGCTATAGCAGAAAAAATCTATGAAACAAACAAAATATAAAACGGTAGCGCCTGCATTCGGGGGACCTTTTTCCCCCGAATGCTACAGACAGGTTTTGGAAGAAATTTATATAACCTATACCCGTCCAGATCTGATTCACCCTGATCCTGTGGAATTTCCTCGCCGCTATTCTGACAAGGTAGACAGGGAGATAGCGGCTCTCATTGCTTCTTCCCTTGCCTATGGACGGGTGCAGCAGATTCATCGCAGTGTCGAGCGCGTTTTATCACCAATGGAGCATGCCCCTGGTTCCTTTCTTCTTTCAGCTTCGCAAGATGCGCTAGAAGAGCTTTATTATGATTTCAGACACCGTTTTACTTCTGGAAGAGAGCTCATTTCTTTTCTCAAGGGCGTGAAAAGACTCCTTATACGTTTTGGTTCTCTTGAAGAGTGTCTTGCCCACTGTATTGCTGCACAGAATGAGAGGAATGTTTTTAAGGGGATAACAGCCTTCGCCGAAAACCTAAAAGAAGCGGCTGGAGGGGCAAGTTCTCTCCTTGCTTCCCCAGCTGACGGAAGTGCCTGTAAACGTTTTTTCCTGTTTCTTAAATGGATGGTACGTCATGATAGCGTTGATCCCGGAGGCTGGACAGTCCTTTTACCCAAAGACATCTGCGTTCCGGTAGATACCCATATGCATAAAATAGGCAGATCTCTCAATTTCACCATACGGAAGCAGGCTGACCTAAAAACTGTAATGGAAATCACCCGTGCCTTTCAGATCATATCACCCCTTGATCCGGCTCGGTACGATTTTGCCTTGACTCGTTTTGGAATCCGCGCAGAGCTAGAGATTTCCGACCTCATCAAACGATGTTCAGACGGTGTTTCTATTCACCACCAAGGGTGATCTCATCACAGATATTGGTATGGAGCCATTCCGGGATCTCATAGGGTTTTAGGTGGGGGAGTAACACCATAAGTTTTGTAATAATGGCTTCACGGGTCATATCTTTTCCAGAAATCACTCCCATTTTGAGGGTTTTTCTTCCTACTTCGTATACATTAAGATCCACACCTCCATATACACACTGTGTTGCGATGACCACAGGTATGCCCTTGTTCTGAGATAGTTTGAGAGGCGGCAACAAACTTTCCCCAAGGTAGGGGACGAGCCTGGCTTGGGTGTATGGGTTAAAAAAACCCTTCCCTGTTCGATATATCCGAGATGGGGGTAATTAATACTTGAAAATGCCGTATAGTCGCGGCTCAATATTTTTTGAGAGCGGGGGCCGTGGATCAGCTGGTTTCCAAAAGAAATGGCAACGCCTTTTTTCTTTTCCTCAGACAAGGCACGTGCAAAAAGAAACGATGTATAGATGTTATCTGCGGCATCAGTTCCAGATACTGTTATTGGCTGCATTGAACCTGTAAGGATCACCGGTTTTGTAAAACTTGGAAGCATAAATGAAAGGGCAGAAGATGTATAGGCCATAGTATCGGTGCCGTGAAGAATAATAAATCCGTCATACTGCTTTTCCTGTTCGAGAAGGAACATAGCGATGCGTTTCCAGTCGAGAGGGGACATATTCGAGCTGTCCTTTGAAAGGAGGTCGTGAACATCTACCTTCCCAAATTCTTGTAGAGCAGGTATGTACCTTAACAGCTGATTTCCGGTCAAAACAGGCGCAAGTCCTTCTTCGCCCTGCTCTGAAGCGATGGTACCACCAGTTGAAATTACAAGAAAACGGTTCAAAACCAGCACCACCTTTCTCTGAATTTATTGTAGGGAGTTTTGCTGTGATACATTTTTGATCCCCCGGTGGACGTCAACTTTTATAAGAAGTAGCCCTCCGACAATAAAAGTAGTTGCGACGACAGCTACACCCATACGGCTTGATCCTGTGATGTGTGTGATAAGGCCAAAAATAGCTGGTCCTATAACCCCAGCGAACTTGCTTGAGATGTCATAGAAACCGAAAAACTCCGCGCTTCGAGATGGAGGAAGCAAGCTTGCGTACAGGCTTCTGCTCATTGCTTGCGTTCCCCCTTGTACCGTTCCGACGGCAAAGGCTAGAATCCAGAAATGCCAGGCCTGGGATAAGAAGAAAGCTCCAAAAGAGATGGCAGTATAACCGGCAAGTCCCATTAGAATTGTTTTTTTACTTCCGATTCGGGCCGCAAGCCGTCCAAAGAAAAGGGAGAATGGAACGCCAACAAATTGGGTTAAAAGAAGGGCTCCTACTAGATGAGCCATTGATATGCCAACATTTGCCCCATATATAGCAGCCATTCTTATCATGGTCCCAACCCCGTCATTGTAGAACCAGAAGGCAACGAGGAACCTGAATAAATCTTGGTACTGACGTATTTCAGAGAAGGTTTCCCGTAGTCGTAAAATAGCCTCTCCAGCAATACTTTTACGCCGTCTGACAAGAAGGGTCTTTGCAGGAGGCTCAGGTATAAAGATGAGGATGGGAAGAGAGAACGCTCCCCACCAGAGAGCTACAGATAGAAAAGACAGTCTTGGGCCGAGGGTTCCTGGGAGTAACCAGATCATCGCCAGGTTGATGGCAAGGAGCACCCCTCCACCTAGATATCCAAATGCATACCCTTGTGAAGAGACCATGTCCACCTGATCAAGGGGGACAATGTGGGGCAGAAGAGAATCGTAAAAGATCATAGAGGCAGAGAATCCTATAGTTCCAAGGGCCATTAATACGAGGGCAGATTGCCAATGGCCGTAATCCACAAAAAAAAGACCGGCAGAAGCCAGGACACCCAAGAGAGTGAAGATGGTAAGCATCATTTTTTTCTTTCTGACCATGTCGCCTATGGCGCCAAGAAAAGGAGCAGCCACAGCGCAGCAGAGAAGAGCAGATGCGGAAGTGTAGCCCCAAAAGGCAGTGGGAAGACTCCCTTTCAGAAAAGGAGCGGCTATTTCTCTGAAATAGACGGGGAGCACTGCTGCCATAATAGTTGTTGCAAAAGCTGAATTGCCTACATCGTACAGGCACCATGAGGCTACTTTTCGATCTCTTGGGATGATCAGCCTGAATTTTTCCACAATGTCCCACCTCTGATCGCAATATAACAATATAATTGATAGTACCATAGGGTAAGGTGGCAGTGGTGAGATCTATTGAATGATATAATGTCGATTAATTGAAAACTTAAAACATTATGGAGGCCATAATGACATTCATTCGTCCCGATTGGGATTCATACTTTATGATGATAGCTGCGGTAGCGGCTACGAGGGGAACATGTTTGCGACGAAAAGTAGGCGCAGTCATAGTAAGAGACTTACAGATTATAAGTACGGGATATAATGGAGCGCCCAAGGGCCTGCCCCATTGTTCTGAAGTTGGGTGTCTACGGGACAAGCTAGGCATTCCCTCAGGTGAACGGCATGAAATCTGCCGTGGGTCCCATGCGGAAATAAACGCAATCGCCCAGGCCGCGGCTGTAGGAACCCGCACAGAAGGAGCGGTGCTCTATTGTACCCATGAGCCATGTTCCTTCTGTACAAAAGCTATTATTAATGCAGGCATACGGCGGATAGTATTTGTTTATCCCTATCCTGATGCTCTGGCCTCAGAAATGCGCTCTCAGGCATCTTTAGAAGTATGTCAGCTTTCAGAAAAAGTGTTTCAGGAGATGGATCTGGCTCTCAAAGCCTTCTTACAACAAAGAGGCTAAAACGCTGAGGAGGGAAGGAAATATGAAGTTTACTCGGGAACAGGCATTGGCACATTTGAGAGAATACAACAAAGATGAATCCCATATTAAACATGCTTTGGCTGTAGAGGCTGCCATGAAGTATTTTGCAAGACAGTCTCAAGAAGATGAAGAGAAATGGGGCATTGTTGGTCTTCTTCACGACATTGACTGGGAACACACAGAACAGGCCCCAGAGAAGCACACCCATCTTGCTGCCTTGTGGCTTAAGGAAAAGGGATATGCTGATGATATCATTCGTGCCGTGCAGGCCCACGGATGGGGGTTGACGTCTGATGTGGAGCCCCACACCCTTATGGAAAAAACACTTTTTGCCGTAGATGAATTGACGGGGCTTATTATAGCGGCAGCCCTAGTCCGTCCATCAAAATCCCTTCAGGATTTGCAGGTAAAATCAGTAAAGAAGAAGTGGAAGGATAAGGCCTTTGCAAGAGGGGTGGATCGCGATGTCATTCAAAAAGGTGTTGATATGCTCGATATGAGTCTTGATGAAATGATCGATGGGGTTCTTGAGGCCCTTCGCCCAATAGAGGAGGAGTTGGGTCTCGGTATAGAATAGCGTAGTGAGAGTTCAGTCACTTCGCGGATTGTCAAATAAGGTCGATTCGCTATGATAGGAGCGATACAATTAAGACCTTGGAGGGAAAAGCATGACGATACGTGTAGTATTGGCGGATGATCATCCCCTTACCAGAGCTGGTCTCTCAGCTTATCTTCAGCAAGAAAATTCCATAGAGCTTGTTGGTGAGGCAGAAGATGGCGAAAAGGCATGGGAGCTTATTGTTGATCTCAAACCTGATGTAGCTCTGCTTGATATTCGGATGCCCGGAGAAGACGGTGTTTCTATCGCCCGGCGTATAAAAGAAGAGAAACTTCCTGTAATTCCGGTGATGCTTACATCCTATGATGCTCACCAGTATGTTGTAGCGTCTCTTCGCGCGGGAGCTAGAGGCTTTATACTGAAAACGTCTACTCCCCAGGATCTGATTAGAGCTATCCAGACCGTAGTGCAAGGTGGGCTCTACCTTGATTCGGAAGTGGCAACAGTTGTAGGAGATCGGGAACTTGTGCCTGAATCTCTCTCTGCACGGGAAAGGGAGGTCCTTGTATTGGCATCAAAAGGACTTTCGAGCAAAGAGGTGGCAGCGGAACTTTTTATCAGCGAAAGAACGGTGCAAACCCATCTTGCTTCTATTTACGATAAACTGGGAGCAAGAAATAAAACGGAAGCCTTGCTTCTAGCGTTGAAGTATGGTGTGGTCACTCTTGAGGAATTACTGGAATGAGGCGACACCTGCTATTAGTTCTTGTTTTAGCTGTAACACTCCCCACCATGGCAGTCCTTATCGTTTCAAGTTTTGCCATGATCCATCAGGAGTGGGCGATGGAAGCTGTGACGCGATCATATGTGGAGGATCTGGCGGAAAATGTAGCATCATGGCTTAACCTGGATACGCCTATGTGGGGGGGCGACTCTTTTGCCTCTCTAATAAAAAAATTAAGGGTCTTTTCGTGGGGGCCGTCATTACCTGGATGGGTGGCAGTGGTGACTGCTGATGGAAAGATCCTTATGGCCTCTCCAGGTGTAAGCAACCTTGCGGCTATCTGGGATCCTCGCATCCCAATAGGGAAGGCCGTGGAAGTCAGAGATCGCAAGGGGGATAGGTACACCATAGCAGTCTACCCCCTGGATGGAGGCAATCATCTTGTTATTGCCGCGGTGGCATGGCGCCAGCTCATTGGCCCCATGCTCAGATTTGGCCATATCTGGCCTGTTCTGATAGTGCTGATGACTCTTACGAGCCTTATCGCCGTATGGGCAATGTGGCGTTGGCTCATTCTTCCTCTTAAAAAAATGGTGACGGAGGTTGATATCCTGGCCTGGGGTAAGGAATTGCCCGAGGCCGATGATCCCCAGGCAGTTTTTGAACTTGGTCGGCTTCGCAGGGCCCTTTACCGGTTGGCAAAAACAGCTATCGAGCGTGACGATCTTCGAAACCGTTATGTCCACGATGTGGTGAGTGTGCAGGAAGAAGAGAAAAAACGGATTGCTCGAGACATCCACGATGGGCCGCTGCAGGATATTACCGCCATGATTCAGCAGATGCGTCTTTTCAATATGAATCATCATTGCCCTCCTAAAGAGAGCAGGCATTTAAAATTGGCAGAAGAAGCGGCTCAGATAGCAGTGAGAGATCTACGAGAACTATGCGATGAGCTTTCTCCTCCATGGCTTGATCTTGGCCTTGAACATGCACTTACCGAGCTAGCTGATAGACTGGCAAGGCATAATGGTATAGAAATAACGGTAGAAGTGGAAGAGCAGCTTTTTATGCCTTCAGAAGTGGTCTTAGCTTTTTTTAGGATCTTTCAGGAGGCAGTTTCCAATGCGGTCCGTCATGGCAAAGCCACAGAAGTCCATGGGGATGTATCTCTTATAGATTCTTCTACGGTGTCGTTTGAAATACGAGATAATGGAAAAGGATTCGAGCCTTACAAGAGCTACGAGGAACTTCGTATACAGGGTCATAGGGGGCTTGCCAACATTATGGAACGTCTCACCACCCTTCACGGGGAGTTTGAAGTCAAATCCGCCCCAGGAAAAGGTGCAGTACTACGATGTCTTGTCCCCATACCAAAAGATAATGAGGAAAACCAGGAAGGGAGGCAGCCCCGTTCAGGGCGCACTAAATGAGATTAAAAGTACTCGGAGCAGCAGGAGAAGTAACGGGTTCCAATTATCTGATCGAATGCGGCACAAGCCGCATCCTGGTTGATTGTGGCATATATCAGGGGAAGGGGGACGACGAAAAGAATAGGGCGCAATTTGACTTTGTTCCATCGAGCCTTAATGCTGTGGTACTTACCCATGCTCACATGGATCATTCGGGACGAGTTCCTCTCCTAGTACAACAGGGATTTAAAGGTAAGGTCTGGGCAACCCTTCCCACAGTAGAATTGGTTAATGTTCTCTGGCAGGACTCTGTCCGATTAATGAAAGAAGAAGCGGAATGGAAGACAAGAAAGAATGAAAGAAAAGGCTTGCCCCCGGTGGAACCCCTCTATAGGGAAGAAGATGCTCAAAAAGCAGCCCAGCTTCTTACCGCGGCAACCTATGACGATAAAATAGAGGTGGCGCCAGGTATTTCCGTGCGTTTTCGAGATGCAGGACACATTTTGGGAAGTGCTATTATAGAAATTTGGGCCCAGGAAGACGGTAAAGAAGTAAAAATAGTTTTCAGTGGAGATCTAGGTCCTCAGGAAACTGTTATGGAGCGCAATCCCGCTATTATTTCCAGGGCTGACTACGTGGTGATCGAGTCTACCTATGGAGACCGCCTTCATAAGTCAAACAAGGAAACTCGTGAAGAATTCAGACAAGTAATAGCCCATGCTCTAAAATCCAGGGCTAAAGTTATGATCCCCACGTTTGTCGTTGACAGGGCACAACGTCTACTGTATGAACTGATGCTTTTACAGAAGGACGGGATATTGAGAAACAACATTCCCATTTTCTTTGACTCTCCTATGGGTGTTAAAGCGACAGAAATTTATAACAAGCATCTCAGTCTGTTCTCCAGGGAAATACAGCAGCATGTTAAAGAAGGGTACGATCCCTTTACGCCTGAACAGCTTCACTATGTAGAAAGTGTTGCTGATTCCCGCCGCATCAATGATATTAAGCACGCTATCGTTATGGCGGGAAGCGGCATGTGCAACGGAGGACGTATTGTGCACCATCTGAAGCATGGAGTGTGGGATCCGAGCAACAGAATCATCTTTGTAGGATATCAGGCTAAAGGAACATTGGGACGCCGCATGGTGGATGGCGAGAAAACCCTTCGAATCGCGGGGGAAGAAGTTACAGTCAATGCCCAGCTTCATACTATTAATGGGTTTTCTGCCCACGGAGACAGAGACGACCTTTTAACCTGGGCGGACAACTTTGAAACAGACCCTGTCTTTTTTGTCACCCATGGCGAACCTAAGTCATCTCAAGCCCTGGCTCTTGCTTTGCAGAAGAAAAACCATAGGGCCGTTGTACCTATTGCGGGGGAAGAGTTTGAACTGACTCCACAAAAAGATATTACAACGTCGGTCATTGCTCCTGTCTATCTGGAGAAGAGAGGCTACGAAGAACTGAATACCCTACTCTCTAATATTTCAGGCCTGGCAGCCTCTATTCGTACCAAAACTGATAGTGTAGAGAATCCGGATCTTCTCGTTCCTCTTTTGGAGTCAACCATTATCCTATTGGAAACGGCGAGTCAGAAGGCCGGAGTTGTTGAAGAAAAAGAATGATACTGTTTGTTCGTCTGGATTTTAGGGGCTTTTGAGCTTATGATACATCAGTAGTTTGATTTTTATCGCAGGGAGGGAATACGATGCGGAAAGGGCTATTTTTCTGGGGAGGCTTTATACTATGCTTTGCAATCATCGGCCTCGCCATATTCTTTATGGGCAAACAGCCGGAACAGCGAGCTATTACCGAGCCTATTCCAATTCCTGAACCATCAGCTCCATATGTCTACCTCGAAGGGAAAGGCGATGTTTTTGACTTTGACCTCCCGGAAGAGCTGGTTAAAGAAACAAGTCAGGCAAGGCCTTTTTTACTTGCTGTTCAGGGATTTTCTCCAGTCCTTTCCTATTCCCAGCAAGGCGCGAGTCTTATAACGTGGGAAAGCAACCAGCCCCATCTTTACGGATCGGCGCTTTTTAGCCTGGCTACAACGCAGAGTTTGGAAAAGGGGGAATTCCCCCAAGAATGGAAAGAGATTGAGGAGCAGATTTCAATAACTAAAGAGGAGGATGGTTCTGTTGTTTTGATGGGGAGCAGCGGAATGCCTCCACTTTATGTCCACATAGATGGCGGGCTCACCCTTTTATCTACTTCCAGAGAAGGGTTGAATCTGATGAAAGACGTGCTGAACAATACGAAAGATAAACTTGACATGAGTTGGAAGGTTTCTGCTGACTGGGCTAGCCATTTTCGTTTCTATGACGGGGGCATATTTTCTCAGCTCCTATCCCTTGATGGTGTGGAAGTATCTCTTGTCCCCTTTACATTTGACGCGGCATGGAATGAAAATGAGGAAAAAGGCGAACTTCGATGGAAAACAACTGGCATAGAGGGAGTCATACCGGCACCTATACTGGAAAGGCTTTCTCCCATTCGGTGGGACAATCGAATAGTTGTGCCAGAACCTCTAATGCTGGCAGGCGGTCTTAATGTTCCTGATGTGGCCCATATGGATATAGAACAGGATTTGACAGAAGAGATTCCAGAGGGATTTCCCTTTTCTTCTGAAGAAATTTTAGAATTGTTAAAAGGTCCGCTGTGTGTCACCGTTGGTGGAAGCAGTAAGTTTATTTTCTTTTCCTTGCCTGGTATCCTTCTTCAGTTGCCAGATAGGGGCGTCGCTGGCGTAAAGCTTGTAAATGAGTTCTGGTCGCAAGAGTGGCGAGTGCTTGTGCCATCCATTCAAGGTCTTGAAGGATTTCATGCGGGAGGAACTTCAGATGTCCCCCTTACCGTAGTAGGCGCAGCCAGAGAGGATCTGGCAATTTTTGGAGTTATGCAGAAAGACGAGATACAAGTTGAGAAAAAAATAAGTAGTACTGTGCCAGCCTTGAAAAATAACTCCGAAGCCTTTGCGTGGCTTTACGCTCATGGAGCTCGTCTTGCAGATGCTTTCGACGTGGTGGCCCGGGCGAGTGCCATGGCAAGCAAGCTTGGAAGTGATATTGGCGTAAATGTGGAGGAACTGGCCAGAGGCGCAGAAAAAATACGCAACATCGGTGAGATATCTTTAGTAATGCCCTCCATCAATGAAGGATACATTAGATGGACAGCACCGGAATTATAAAAACTACTTGATTATTTATTATGGGAGGAAAAGTATCGATGGTTAATGCGTTCCGCGCTCTTCAAGAGCGAGGTCTTGTGGAATGGTGCAGTCATCCGGAAGAACTGGATGAGTTTTTTGAAAAAGAAGAAATGATTACAGCGTACATTGGTTTCGATCCTACGGCAGACAGCCTTCATGTGGGGCACCTTATCCCCATAATGACTCTGAGCTGGCTGCAACGTATGGGGCACAGGCCAATTTGTCTTGCTGGCGGAGGGACAGGCATGATTGGTGACCCCTCCGGCAAGAGTAAAGAGAGAAACCTCCTTTCCCCAGAAGCGGTACGGGAAAACATCAGAGGTGTTAGAAATCAACTCGAACATTTTATGAATTTTAATTGCGGGAAAAACTCGGCCCTCATTGTCAATAACTATGATTGGTTAAAAGACATCTCCTTTCTTGATTTTCTAAGAGAGGTGGGAAAGTTTTTTACTATCAATTACATGGTCAATAAAGAACATGTTAAATCTCGCCTTAACGATCCGGAAAAGAGCATCTCTTATACTGAATTTTCTTATACTCTCCTGCAGGCCTATGACTTCATGCACTTGCTGGAAAAGTATGGATGTAAAATACAGATGGGCGGTAATGACCAACAGGGGAATATTGTGTCTGGCATAGATCTCATTCGCAAACGAAAGGGAGACCAGGCCTATGGATGGACAAACCCCCTTCTCCTCACTTCATCAGGAACGAAGTTTGGAAAAACAGAGGGGGGTGCAGTTTGGCTTGATCCTAAACGGACATCACCCTACCGTTTTTACCAGTTCTGGATCAACACAGAAGATGAAATGGTAGAAAAGCTTTTAAAATTTTTCACATTCCTTCCGCTGGAAGAAATTGAAGAAATTATGAGCAAGCATCTTGCGGCTCCAGAAAAGCGTGAAGCTCAAAAACGGTTGGCCTGGGAGGTTACTTCATTAGTGCACAGTCCTCATGCTGCAGATACAGTGGCGCGGGCTAGTGAAATTCTTTTTGGAGGAGAAATAACCCACGAAGATATGTCTGAAGAGATGATGGAAATGCTGGCAGAGGAAGTGCCCTATGGAACCATCAGCACAGCTCTGCCTCGTTCTCTTGTAGATGTTCTTGTATCTGTTGAAGCATGTAAAAGCAAAGGAGAAGCAAGGCGTCTCATCCGCGGCGGCGGAGTCTATGTAAATGGTGACAGGATAGAAGATGAGAACGGAACTATTGAAAAAACACTCCTTATCGGTGGCCGTCATCTCTTTGTGCGCCTTGGGAAAAAGAGATTTAATCTTATCGAGATAAAGGAATAATATCATTTTCCCCTGATTGGTCATTTAATGATCTGTTGCCGGTCAGTTCTCACGAGGCAACCTTGGATCTTTTTGAGGGGCTTCGTTATGAAGCTCCTTTTCGTTTCTTCTGCTTTCTGTTTTTTATGAGGACGGTGTATAAAGTGAGCGCTGGTTCTTTTTTATTACAAATTTTTCAAAAATTTGTGGCTCCTGGCTGGAGGGCATCTTTGAGTGCTGCTATTTTTGACAACCTCCTTTGTCTCATAGGCCCCAGAAAAAAAGTTGCCCTTGAAAACATGAAAAACACTGTTTTCCCGGATAGTGAGGAGTGGCGTCAAAAGACCCTTGCTGGTGTATATCGGCATATTGCCTGGATGTTGGCAGAATATCTGGTACTTGTGAAGGATCCTTCCTCGGTTCTCGACTGGGTTGTGGAAGTAGAAGGGGAACACATACTGGAACAGCTGGTGCAAGAAAAAAAGGGAGCAATCATACTTACGGGGCATCTTGGGAATTGGGAATTGCTGGCAGCATGGCTCTGTCAAAAAGGGTATCCCCTTTATGCTGTTGTACGGGATCCTGACGACAAAGATGTGGCGAAACTTATAGAATCTTACAGATGCCGCGTGGGCCTTCGCACCCTAAAGAAAAAATCTATTATGAAAGAATCTGTCCGGCTGGCTCAAAATGGAGCTTTTTTAGGACTGCTTTCAGATCAAGATGGCGGTCACACAGGGCTGCCGTCGCTTTTCCTTGGAAAAGAGTGCTCTACAGTCAATGGCCCAGCCGCTATTTCTCTCATGGCTCATGTTCCTATCGTTCCAGTAATTTCTTACCGTATAGCGCCTTTTAGGCATCAGATTATAATATCTTCTCCTTTGACCTTTTCTGGAGTTGGAAAGAAGAAGGAGCAGTTAGAGGGTATGACACGGAGTGTAGATATGACTTTAGAAAAAATGGTGATCCGTCACCCGGAACAGTGGCTTTGGCTTCATCGCCGTTGGCGATCTCGTTTTCCTTGATAACGTTTTTCTCACGTGGTATCCTTTTTAGAGAAAGGAGGGGATATCGGTGATCTATGAGCTCATGTCAAGCGGCAACATTGTCAGACTTCCAGACGCTATGGCAGTGCCTGGCCTACCGAAAACAAAAGCACCCATAGTCGTCGTCCTCCTCCCGTACAATAGGATTTTAATAGGGACGTCATCGTATTTGAATGGCGAAAAATGGGAATGGGGCAAAATTGGAGAAGAGAGACGGGCAGAGGTCTTCTTATATCAGAACCAATCACTGACATTGGCCGTGGAAGGCTTTCATTCCATTTTTTTGAATGATGAAGTGGTATCAGAACTCCGTAAGAGTTTATTGTCACAGCTTGAACTTCCAGGGGATCACATGTCAACAATACTGATCCTTAAGAGGCTCCTGCGGAATGATGTGGCTGATATTATGTCAGGAGAAACCCTAAAAGACGAGCAGTTTGTTTTAGATCTTATAGAGCGAGATTTATCTGTGAAGCAGGCATATTGGGGCATCCGTTTTGCTCTGGCACGTAATGATTATGCGTCGGTTGCCCGCATAAAGACGTGGATTAAAAGTGTTGGGAATCTTTTTGATGAAGTGGGTCAGGCTATGCAAATGTGGTTTTCTCTCACAGATCTTCCAGGGGGGAAGGAAATGGCAGAGCTAGAAGGCCTGTCTTTTACTCTCGATGATCTTCAACGAATGAACTCCCAGAGATCCAGGCCTGTTGTTCTTTTCAGCCGGACAGGGTACTTGGTTCTTTCGGAGCAATCCCTGGAGAAATCAGAAACCATATTTCGAATATGGCTTTTCCTTCCTCTTCATTTGTGGAACGAGCTCAGAGAAAAAAGGAAACTCTCTATACGTGAAATCGTGTCAGCTTCATGGGGTTATATAGACGCAAGGGACGCCATGAGGGAAATGGAATATTACGGAAAGAAAACACAAACTACAACATCGCCGAATTAAAGGGCCGGGGAGGAAATTATCCCCGGCCTTCCTTTTTATTTTTTAATGGACTTGCCACCGTTTTTCTATAAGCTGAAGAGCAATGCTTGTAAAGCTGGTAAGACACAGATAGATCAGTCCTACCATAATAAAGGTTTCAAAAGAGGCGTATGTAACGCTTCGAACCTGCTGTCCCACCATGGTCAATTCCGCAATGGCCAGCGTCGACAGCAGCGATGATTCTTTGATAAGGGTTACAAATTCATTCCCCAAAGCCGGCAACATGTTCCGTATGGCCTGCGGGAGAATAATATGGCGCATGGTCCCCAGATAGGAAAGGCCAAGAACCTTTGCGGCTTCCCACTGCCCTTTGGGAACAGCCTCTATGCCCCCGCGGACAATTTCCCCCACATACCCTGCCGAATTAATAGAGAGACCAATGATCCCTGCTGTAAAAGCGGGGAGGTTGATGCCAAGGGAAGGCAATCCAAAATAAATCAAAAAGAGCTGTATGAGCAGTGGAGTGCCCCGTATAACGTAAATATATGCCGCTGCCAGCCCCTTAATTGGCTTAACCGGAACTACTCGAAGGGCTCCAATTAAAATTCCCATGATTGAACCAAGGGTAACGGCAAGAATGGAAGCTTTAACTGTGAAAACAGCTCCCGTCACGAACATATGCCAATAGGGAACTATAGAGGAGAAGTCAAGCATCATTTCAGCACGCACCTCCTTCTTCCTTTGTGAGGTCTTCACCAAAATGAACAAGCATTCGTTGTAAAAAGGCCTGAGTACGTGGATGAGCAGGTTTGACCATAATGTCTTGGGGCGAGCCCTGTTCTACAATATTCCCATCGGCCATAAAGATAATTCTGTCAGAAACATCTTTTGCAAAAAGCATTTCGTGAGTAATAATCACCATGGTCATGCCTGTTTCAGCAAGCTGGGCAATAACTTCGAGCACTTCTCCCACGAGTTCGGGGTCAAGGGCGCTTGTAGGCTCATCGAAAAGCATGATCTTAGGCTGCATGGCAAGAGCTCGCGCAATTGCTACCCGTTGCTGCTGTCCACCAGAAAGCTGGCTTGGCTTAGCGTATACCTTGTCCCCGAGGCCTACTCGCTCGAGAAGCCGAATAGCTAGATCTTCCGCTTCCTTTTTTTTCATCCCCTTGGCCTGGATAGGGCAGAGTGTGATATTATCAAGAACTGAAAGATGAGGGAAAAGATTAAATTGTTGGAAAATCATTCCTACGAGGGTTGCGACTTCTTTATTTGAATGTTTCCCATTATCGACTCGTTGGCCGTAGAGGTAGATTTCTCCATCGTTAATGTCCTCGAGACGGCATATGCACCGTGCTAAAGTGCTTTTTCCTGATCCGCTAGGGCCAATGACTGAAACAACTTCACCTTCGCCCACGGTCATGGATACGCCCTGTAAAACGTGAAGATTTCCAAAGGATTTATGTAAATTCTTAACTTCGATTGCACTTTGCAACAATCGTCACCTCCTATTAGTCGCGGGAATTATAACTCAACTTTAGGTTACTGGCAAACATTTTTTTGAAAAAAAATTAAAAAATAAGATTATATAATCTAGCCGCAGTAAATTTACCCTTCTAAAAAGGGGAAATAAGCCATAAAAAAAGGGGCCAGCGGCCCCATGATTTGATTTACCTTAAGACTCTATTGTATCCTTATTCTATGAATCGTAACGGCAACGGTATAATTCCTGATTCAGGTCTGACATCTCGTTAGAGAAGGAGTCACTCTGGTCGTTTAGGTGCTTCGCGCGAATACTCTTAGAGCTCTCTTTTGCTTTTTTCATCTCCACTGCTGTTCCACCTCCTGAAAAACATTAAATCCGAACCATTTGACTACTGACCCTTATTGGTACGGACCAAACAAAGTCATTTTAGCATGGAAAAAAGGAAATGCAAAGTTCAAAAAGTTTTTTGTAAAGGGGATAAATGCCATGGAAATAAAAATATTGAAAGGACAAAGCTGCTATATTCCTGGACGAGTCAATGTCGGCCTCTGGAAAGATGGGAAAGATGGTTGTTTTCTTATCGATAGTGGAGGTGATGAAACGTCAGGGCGGCGGCTTTTCAGACTGATACAGGAAAATAATCTGAAACTCAGAGGGATTCTCAATACTCACTCCAACGCTGATCACGTTGGAGGAAACGCCTATTTGCAGAAAAAAACGGCATGTCCCATTTGGGCAAGTTCAATAGAAGATACTGTAATTCAAAATCCATTTTTGGAGCCGATGCTCTTGTGGGGAGCCGCTCCTTTTCGTGCCCTGACCGGAAAGTTTCTTCAGGCAGCCCCTTCTCTTGTAACGCAAATATTATCTCCTGGTGAAAGAGTGCCTGATACGGACTTAACGGTATTAGCCCTTCCTGGCCACTTTATCAATATGATTGGTTTTCTTTCGGCAGATGGGGTTTGTTATATTGCGGACAGCCTCTTTGCAAAAGAAGTCATAGAAAAATATCGTTTTATGGTTGCTTTTGATGTGGAGGCAACTCTCGCTACATTAGATATGTTGGAAAAACTTGAAGCTGCATGGTTTGTTCCCTGTCATGCGGAGCCAGTTGAAGATATTCGTCCTCTCGTAAATGAAAATAGGAAGGGAATCGAGGCTTTAAGTCACGCTGTTCATGACTTGTGTTCTGTTCCCCGTAGCCGTGAAGAAATCCTCGCCTTGCTGGTGCAAAAATGGGATCTGGAAATGAATCCCGTACAGTATGTCCTTAACTCCAGTTCCCTTTCAGCCTATCTAACCTTTCTGGAGAAAAAGGGACTGATTGTACCTTTTGTAGAAAAAGGCAACCTTCTATGGCAGAAAAAGCATTGAAAAGGAGCCCCGCAACAGGGCTCCTTGGCATATATTAGTATGTCCACTCAAAATCGGGAATCCCAACGTCTAACATTCGCTGTTTCATATCTCTTGTAATATGGTCCAGATCCTCTTGAGTTTTCCCCTCGCATCGAGTAACAAGCACCGGCTGAGTGTTTGACGCCCTCACAAGCCCCCATCCACGCCGGTCATAGAGAATCCTCACACCATCAATGGTAATGGCATCGTGATCCTTGAGGGCTTCTTCCTTTATTTTTTCGATAACCTGAAATTTCTTTTCATCGGGGCAGTCTACCCGTATTTCAGCAGTGCTGTAGTAGACAGGATAGTCAACGAGCATTTCTGAAAGAGACCGCGCGTCGTTAGAGAGAATTCTGAGAAGTCGTCCCGCAGCATAGAAAGAATCATCAAAGCCGTAAAACTCATCAGCAAAGAACATATGGCCAGAAAGTTCTCCTGCAAAGAGGGCATCCACTTCTTTCATCTTTGCTTTAATAAGAGAGTGTCCTGCCTTGTAATAAAGCGGTTTCCCACCAAGTCTCAAAATCTCATCTTCAAGGGCCTGTGAACACTTGACTTCGATAATTGCCACGGCCCCAGGATATTTAGGGAGAATCTCACGCCAATAGAGTCCCATGAGGGTGTCTCCCCATATGACTGTTCCTTTTTCATCTACTACGCCAATACGATCGGCGTCTCCATCAAAAGCGATCCCCAGATCTGCTTTTTCCTGCCTCACTTTTTCTATTAGAAAGGTGAGATTTTCTCTTTTAAGGGGATCTGGATGATGGTTTGGAAATGTCCCGTCAGGTTCACAGAAAAGGGGAACGACTTCACATCCCAGTTTTTCAAGGAAGGTTTGAATATAAAGGCCAGCGGTTCCATTGCCAGCATCTGCTGCCACTTTTAGTTTTCTGGGTCCCAGTTTTATCTTTGAGAGAAGCATGGCAATATATTCTTCCCAGATATTTGCTTTTTTTATTGTCCCTGGAGCAGGGCCTTTTTCGAAGTCATCCTTCTCTATCATTGAGAGGATTAGTTGTATTTGCTCTCCGTACATGGTGCTCTTGCCATAAGCCAATTTTAAGCCGTTCATATCTTTGGGGTTATGGCTGCCCGTTACCATAATACCCCCATCAAAATTGAAGCGGAACTGACTCCAATAAAGAAGGGGAGAGGTGGCAACCCCAATATCCGTAACATGAATTCCTGCCCACGTTACGCCATCGATGACATTTTTTTTGATTCGGTCTGTAGAGAGCCTTACGTCCCCTCCTACGGTAATCGACGTAATTCCCTCTCTGTAAAGGAATGTCCCGTATGCCTTGCCGATAGCGGTAACTGTTTTTTCAGTGAGTTCGGTGTCGGCTATTCCGCGAATGTCATATTCTCTAAAAATATGTTTTGGTACTTGCATCAGGTCTCATCACCTTCCCTGATTATTTTTTGCTTAATATTATATTTCTATGACCTTTTTGCCTACGTAGATTGTATAATACCATTTGAACTGAGGGGAGTGTGGTTTTTCGTGGGAAGCTTTTTCATTGTTCTTCCTATTGTCATTATCGTCGGCATTGGATGGTTCATCAGAAATAAAGGTCTTGTAAGGGAAGAAGCTTTTGCTGGAATGAATTTTATTTTGTATTGGGTAGCTCTCCCAGCCCTCCTTTTTAGAGTAACTTACAATGCAGACGTAGGAATTCTCTCTGGAGGGAATTTTGTTAAGGCCGTTTATGTTTCACTTATGATTGCACCTCCGATGGCGTTGATCTTCGGCCGGTTTGTGGGACTGAAAAAGGAACGTCTTGCTGTTCTGACCATGGTGTCCATTCGTTCCAACAATATCTTTATGGGCGTCCCCGCTGTTTCTGTCGCTTTGGGGGAAGCCGGTCTTCAGGCCCTCTCCCTCTACCTTGCCGTGGTGATGGCTGGCTACCAGCTCATTTCCATAGCATGGGGGCAGATCGTCCTCTCTGGAAGCTTTCGTATCAGTGCATTAAAAGATGCGTTTAAAAAAATATTTACCAACCCCCTTATAATGGCCTGTATCGCAGGAATTATCTTTGCCCTTGCAGGAACGGGCCCCATGCCCAGATGGATCGACGAAGCTCTTAAGGCCTTAGGGAATGTAGGCAATGGTCTTGCACTCCTCGCCCTTGGGGCATCCCTTAACCTTACGAGGGTAGGGGCGTCTCTTAAAGAAACGTGGGAAACTCTTTTGTTCAAGCTTGTTATTTTCCCTTCAATTGTGTGGCTTTTTTTGCTCCTCTGGCCAGTTGATCCCATTCTTTTTCAGACAACAGTGCTTGTGTCTTCCATGCCTATTGCCGTAAACTCTTATATTGTGGCTAAAGGCATGGGGATGGATCCGGCATACACGGCAGAGTCCATTGCCGCGTCAACTTTATGTTCAATTGTTACAATTCCTTTGTGGGCGACAGTATTGGGTCTCTCCTGATCAGTCTTTTTATCCGGCGCTCTTTTTAGAGCGCAACCTGAAATCCAGCCACCAGACACAAACTCCGGTAGTGATGGGGATCGTAAGGAGAAGTCCGATAGTTCCCGCAACGCTTCTTAACAGTTCCTGCGCAATATAAGGGTCGTTAAGAAGGGCCATGGCATCGATCCCTGCGTAAGAAATAAGGATGGTGAAAGGAAGAGAGCTTCCTAGGTAGGCCAGGATCAGGGTGTTGATCATGCTTCCTAAAACTTCTCGGCCAACTCCAATGCCAGCTTGCCAGAGGCGATGGCTTTCTATGTGGGAGTCGTATGAAAAAAGTTCGGCTAGAGTTGATGTAACTGAAACAGCTACATCGAGTACGGCCCCGATAGCACCGATCATGACAGCCGCAAGAAGCAAGCCTTCCATAGAAAGGTTGGGAATAGTGGAAGCTAGAAGGCTGGCGCTGTCGCTTGCCAATCCAGTCAATTGCCATGTCTTAACTATAATCCAGCCTACCGTGGACGCGGCAATGGCTCCACCAAGGGCCCCCAAAAAGGCAACGATCCAGAACGCCGGGCGTCTAACCACAAGAAGAACGGTAATAATAGAAACGGCGCCTATTGTAAGGATGGCAAAGGGTATTGGCGCCACCCCCTTGGCAAGAGCTGGTACATACCATCCCAACAGTACAGCCAGGGAAAGAAGAAGCCCGGCCAGGGCCCTGAAGCCGGCCTTCCCGGCAGAAGCAATGAGCCCCCCTGACGCTAAGATCAGAAAAGCGATGACCCAGGGGATTCTATACCGATCGCTTATAGAGTACTGGAGGGTACCATCTTCGAAGCGGTCGCAGACAAGAAGATATCTGCGCCCCTCGGTCAACTTCAATGATGATGTTGACAGTTGCGTAATAAGGATATCTTCTGATTCCCCTTTTTTCTCTCCATTGAGAAAGGTCACAGTAATATCAATGTATTCTGTTTCCCATGGAGATTCTTCTGTTTCCGGCGAAGCTTTTTCGCGTTCAGCCGTGGAATTGTTAAAGGGCAGAGGCGTTTCAGTACCTCGAACCTTTCCCACACGGTCTATACTGACAATAACCGAATCCTCTGTATTCCACGATTTCAGTACCATTTTATGAAAAGATAGAGCAGCGATAAGAGCAATTATAACTACAGAGAGAGAAGCCAGAATGTAATTCTTAACGCTTTGAGGTTTCTTCATTATGAAGAAGTCTCCCTTCCTCTCCCAAGGCAATGCCATCAAGGAGTGTTTTATATACTCTGGCTACATGGTTGGTCATGAAACGCTGAGCCTTTTTTATGTCCCTTGCCAATATGCATTGATAAATCTCTTTATGTTCTTTAAGAAAGATCTCCTTGTCATCAAGAAGAGAATAGATCCTCTCATGGGTTTCCATAATTAGATTAAAGGTCATTTTTACAATGTTGACGAAAACGAAATTATGAGTAGCTTCGGCGAGAAGCAAATGAAAGTCATAATCGCACTGAGCGCGATGTTCAAGGGACTCTACATCTTTGCTTGTAAGGGTCAGTATCTTCCGTATGCGGGTCAGATCTGTGGGGGTGGCATGTTTAACGGCTTCTGACACGATGGCAGGTTCTAGAATCATGCGGGCTTCTACCAGTTCTAGAATGGCTTCGTCCTGCAGTGGCATTCTCATATTCTGGGTATCAAAACGGGACTTGCGGACAAAACGTCCTTTCCCCGGGATGCTTTCTATAAGCCCTACTAGCTCCAGGATGCGAAAAGCTTCCCTCAGAGAACTTCGACTCACGTTAAGGTCTTCTATAAGTTGTCTTTCAGGGGGAAGAGGATCTCCCTGGGATATTTCTCCCCGGGTAATAAGCTCTTTTATTTCTTCAGCTACGTGTTCATATATTTTAACAGACCTGTTCTTCGTGGTTTTTTTCCCAGTCATATCAATCGCCCTCCACAAACAATTCAAGACGGATTTGCCTTCTTGTAGTAAAGTAAATCATACCAGATAGAAAAGTAAAGATTATAGAGCAATAACGAAATTGCCCGAAAGGAGGAGAAAAATGTCTTTCCAGATCAATATTCGTAACTACCATACGTGCGAGTGTTCTAGTGCCATGAGTGGGAAAGATGTTCTCTCTAAAGCTGATATTGATGGAGGATCCCATATAGTTGCCTGGCGTGTCAACAGTTATCTTCGCCCTTTGGGCTGGGTTGTAGATGAAGACTCGGAAGTGGAATTTGTAGACACCTCTTCCTTTGAGGGGATGGAAGTATATCGTCGTTCTCTGAGTTTTTCGCTTGTATTGGCAGCCCAGCGGGCATTGGGAAAAAATGTGACCATTAAACATTCCATTAGTGACGGATATTATTGGGAGCTTCCAGATAGGGATTTAACGGAGGAAGAAGTTCTTCGTATAAACAAGGCTCTCAGGGATCTGGTCAACCGAGATGTTCCCATTACCCGCGAGGTTGTTCCTCTTGATAAGGCCCGGCGTATTTTTGAGCGTCAGGGCAATCCTGAAAGCGCCAGACTCTTTATGTGGGCGGCTGAGGATCCTGTAGAGCTTTATCGTTGCGAAGACAACTATGGTTTTTATTACGCTCCTCTGGCCCCTTCAACAGGATATCTTCGTGTTTTTGAACTGAAGTATTTCCCCCCTGGAATGGTTCTGCAGTTTCCTACTGTTTCCTACCCAGACCGGCTTCCGCCCTTCAGGGCATCGAAAAAACTTTCCGGGGTCTTTCTTGACTACGCTAAATGGCTGGAAATTTTAGGCCTTAAGACCATGGATAGTTTTCACGCAAAAATAGCCCAGGGAAAGGGGCTTGAACTGGTTCTTATTTCAGAAGCCTTTCATTCTCAACGCCTCAGCCGTATTGCGGAAGACGTAGCACTGCGGGAAAAAACAAAAGTCATAGTTATTGCAGGTCCTTCCGGATCAGGGAAGACAACAACAGCGAAACGGCTAAAGATCCAGCTTCAGGTCTGTGGTTTAAATCCCACAGTGATCTCTCTTGATAACTATTTCGTGGATAGGGAGAAAACGCCTCTTGACGAACAGGGGAATTATGATTTTGAAGTTTTAGAGGCAATAGATCTCGACCTTCTAGAAAGCCAGCTTGCCAAGCTTCTTAAGGGGGAAGAGGTTAGAGTTCCAGAGTTTGATTTTATTAAAGGCAAAAAATTTCCTGGAGCAACTCTTCGCCTCAACAAACACGATGTCCTTATTATTGAAGGTATCCATGGTTTAAATGAAAAGGTAACGGCAGTTGTTCCAGAAGAGATGAAATTTGGTATTTTCGTGTCCCCTTTGACGGGTATCAATCTTGACGAACACAATCGGACAAGTACTACGGACAATAGGTTGTTGCGACGGATGATCAGGGATTATAGAACAAGAGGACATTCGGCTGAGCGGACCCTCGATCTTTGGCCATCGGTCATTAAAGGGGCAAGAGAGTATATTTTCCCCTACCAGAGCAGCGCTGTTGCCATGTTTAATTCCTCTTTGCCCTATGAGCTAGCGGTCTTGAGGGGGTATGCGCAGCCTCTCTTGCAGACTGTTCCAGAATCTTCATCTATGCATGGGGAGGCAAGGCGGCTTCTTTCCATGTTAAAGTTTGTGCCCCCCCTACCTTCTGAAAATGTTCCGTCCAATTCCATATTAAGAGAGTTTATTGGCGGTGGATGTTACGAACACTGATTGAATGGACAGATTCAACAAAACGAGGTGCCAGCGGTGAAAGTTAAGATGGAAGATGTAGCTAAACTGGCTAATGTTAATAAAGCGACAGTTAGCAGGGCGCTCAAGGGAGACTCAAGGATATCAGCATCTACGAGAGAAAGGGTTTGGAAAGCGGCCAAAGCTCTTGGATATCAGCCTGATGCTGTGGCAAGGGGATTATCGAGCAATAGGACAGGTCTTTTGGGGGTAGTCTTTGTAGACCTCTCACAGCCATGGGTAGGAAGCTTTTTGTCAGGCCTTGACCGTGTCGCGTCGAAGCAGAGCTACAGTTTGCTTGTCAAATGTTCGGGACAGGGCCCTTCCCAGAAAAATGTTGTGGCCAGGGATCTCCTTTCTCGTAATGTGGATGGCATTATCTGGATAGCTGGCGCCGTACCAGACCTTTCCTTTGACGGGCCATTGGTAGCGGTGGGTTCGGAGAACCCACGAGGTTTTTCTGTGTTGATCGATGTGGAAAGGGGGGCTCAGAAACTTCAAAAAATAGCGAAGGGGAGAGTCTGTGAGGTTAGAAGTGGGTCGGCACCTTTCTTCAGGGATATTGCCTCCTTTCTAAAAGGGCCCTCCCTCAAAACCTTGCCCCCGCTGTATGTGGTCGATTCATCCCATGATATCCCCATATCGGGGGGGGGAGAGAATGTGGTCCTGTGCGGATACCCCAATGTGGCTAGACTTCTGAAAAGTTATTGCCTTGACTGGCCGGCCTTCGAGCTGGGAGCCATTGCGGGGCGCCTGTCCTTGAACGCCATACAGGAGAAAGGGGTGCGCCCCGAAAAGGTGATGGTCGTTCCTCCTCTTTATAGTCCAGAGGGGGATATCGTTTCCTTATAGACGTGTTCGAGTTCGAATGACAAGGTACACACCGCATAAAATCCTACTACAAGGTTAGCTGCTGCGCCAAGAAAACTGCCATTACCTCCAGAACAGGAACCCAGCGCTAATTCCTTAAAGATCGCCTCCTGATGGATTTTTTGCTATAAACCTATTCGGAAAAGTCGACAAGAGTGTATATTACTTGACGCTATCTATCGCTAGGCGTATAAAAGAGCAGGTAAAAATTTCTTTATATGGAGATGTTGACAGGGAGGAACGATATATGTCTGAGCAAGGATGTAACGAAATGTCTTGTGGAAAGTCTTCCTGCGAAGGTTGCAGTGGATGCTCTAAAAAGAAAAAGGACGTTGGAAAAGTTATTGCTGTGGGCAGCGGCAAAGGTGGAGTGGGTAAGAGCTCCATATCCTGCCTATTGGCGGTGGCTCTAGCTAAAAAGGGGTTTTCTGTAGGAATTCTTGATGCCGATATAACTGGTCCTTCCGTTCCTAAACTTATGGGTGTCACCGATTCGCCGTATGGTTCTCCTCAGGGAATTATCCCTCCGGCATCATCGATTTTCGATATAAAAGTCATGTCTGTCAATCTTCTTCTTGATGATCCAACGAAGCCTGTAGTTTGGCGGGGGCCTATTATTGCTAGCGTGATTAAGCAGTTCTGGGAAGATGTGGCGTGGGATAAAACCGATTTTATCATCGTAGACCTGCCCCCGGGAACGGCCGATGCTCCTCTTACCGTCATGCAAACTATTGATTTGGACGGATTTCTTGTAGTGACGTCACCTCAGGAACTCTCTGTAATGGTGGTGGAAAAGGCCCTTAACATGACTAAAATGATGGAGGTTCCTCTTCTTGGTGCTGTCGAAAATATGAGCTATGTGACCTGTCCTGATTGCGGCAAGGCTATAGAAGTCTTCGGTCCCAGTCATGTGAAGGAGATTGAAGAGAAATTCTCTCTCCCGGTGCTTGGCAAATTCCCCCTCGATCTTGAACTGTCCCATCTGGGAGATCAGGGCCGCATGGAGGAATATAAAAATGAAGAATTGCTGAACGCCTTGGCTGACGGAGTGCTTGTACAGCTGGGTGTTGGGGTAGAAGTATAAGAAAAATATGAAGGGCGGCCTTTGCTATAAAAGCCGCCCTTTCACATTGTGGATTTCTATATTTCAAAAGAAGAGCCCGAATGGGCCCATTCAACATTTGATAGCTGCTCTCCAAGGATAAAAGCAGCGCTGAAGCCGGTACAGTGACAAGGTCTCCAATGCTGTACAGAAAATTTGTCTTTAAGCTCCTTCGCTGAACGAAGAAGGAATCCTCTTCCCTGACTTCGAAAATGCATGCCCCCAGTAACACTGTAAAATTCACGGGTGTTAAAAAGAAGGGCAGCCCGTTCAAGGATATTCACGGTTCCAGCGTGGGCGCATCCGAGAATGACGCTATATCCATTAATACCTCGAACTACAAGAGAAAGATCATCTTCCATAAGGTCAGCTTTGAGCTCACCGTTCTCTTTTATTACGAGATCGGGATCCACTGGAACAAAATCAGGATTTCTTTCTGAGAGTGGTATTGTTATGGCCCATATGGCATCTATAATTTCAGTTCTATCATTTACAGGGCGAAAGTTCAGGTCGTCTTTGCTAAAAAGGCTTCCGGCAATCTCCAGTTCTTCTCCTTTCCGCGCAAATCGCTGGCGGTCGAAAAATGGAGAAGCCCATACGGGCAAATTTCCTTCACGCCTCAAGATTTCAGGCAATCCCCACGTGTGGTCAAAATGACCGTGGCTAAGAACGATTCCATTGAGATTGCCAAGAGGAACCTCAAGGGCCGATGCGTTTGGGTAAAGGGAGGCCCCCCTCCCCGTATCAAAAAGCAAAGAGCCCCTAGGAGTTTCTATATACATACTGAGACCATGTTCTCCTAGCAGTTTAGATGTGCCGCAATAATCATCGACGACCACAGTAACATTCATATATCATTCACTCTCCCTTTTCAAACTTATTTCAGCCAGATCTCTTTATCAGAGGGGAAAGAAAGTCGATAGACTACTGAAATTTGCCATTGTTCCCCTGCTTTAAATTTCTTTTTCCACGTAAGAAGTCCCTTTTTCTCATCTTTTTCCGCAGGCTGGGGATCCAGGGTCTCTACTTCTACTGTTATTTTTTCATGGGCAGATACAGGAATTCTGTCTTTGATCATAAGCTCAGCTTCAAAGGGCAGACCGTTTGTAATATTAAGGGTATAACCCTGAGCCAGTTTTCCTTTGCCAAACCAGTTGCTTCCTTCTTTAGGGATAATTTCTTCCCGTGTAGCGGTAACAGAGGGTGTCTGGCCGAAGGCCAGAGTAAGCTTCTCTCCTCGCGCCAAGGCTGGCAATCTAGTTCTCCCTGACCCCATTCCGTCGATAAATAGGTCGGCCTTTCCAGGTAGGAGCGGATCTTCGATGGCTTCTGAAGAAGCCATTATCCAGGCCTGGGATGAAAGAAGAGGGATACACTCTATGGAAACTGTTGCAGGCATTGTGAAATCACGCAGCAGCAGTGTAACAGGCATATTATCCCCCGATATCTTTCCCTTAGTAGTGAAGAAACGGTCTGTAATTGTTTCTTCTACAGCAGAAGGTATCGCTGTTTCTTCTACTGCCATAGTTTTAAGCATTCGCCCATTTTGCTGAGCGCCAGAGCCATAGAGAGGCTCTGTAAAGGTTGCGACCAAAGGAGGAATGTCAGGGGTTTCAACAGAAGAGACGGGCTGGGCCGTATGGAGCTGTATAATTCCATTCCAGATAAGTCCGGTATGCTGCCGCACTTTAGCCAATAGTTGCCCCTCCACTCTTCCTTCATTGGTGGAAAGAGAAAGACTATATTCAGGAACCCAGCGGGCATGGGGTGTCCACCCTTCTATGAAAAGACTGCCACTTGTCAGAGTCTTATATTCTATAGCTATAACCTTCCCCTGAGTTTGAGGTTTTTTCTCTTCAATTTCTCCCTTTATATCGGTAATCTCCTGTTCAACTCTTTCGATGTCGCTTTCTACAGCGGCTCTTTCCTGCTCTTTCTTTTGTCGGGATTCTTCCGCTGCCTGCAAATAGGATTCCAGATTATGAACAGAAAGGTCGGCGGGCGTGGAGCTTTCTATTAGTGCGGACCATTGTTTTAATGCGACAGCTTGGGATTTTAGGGACGAGAGCTCCCTTTTTTTGTCTTCCAGGCGAAGCTGGAGGGGGACAAGGGAGGGAGGGAGCCACTGAGCATCATTCAAAACCACAATTTGTACCTTCTCTAATAAAAGGCCATCTTCAGGAATGACACTGATACTTTCGAGATCGAAAGTGTTGGGAAGCAAAATTTTACCTTCACCAGTTACATTTGCCTTCAATCGTATTTGTGCTCCCCTCGGGTAGACATATACATGCTCTATAACCATTTCAGCAGCAAAGAGTGATATGCTTGTCAACATGATGACAAAGGTGGCGAAGCATAGAGACAAGAGCTTTTTCATAGAAGAAAAGACCTCCTTTTCTTTTTTCTAATTAGCAGAAGCGTATAATACAATTATAATGCATGTTCGCCATGTATAAATGGATAAATGAATGAACAGGAGGAATGCCCTCATGCTGAAATGCGGTATAGTGGGTTTGCCCCTTTGTGGCAAAAGCACTGTCTTCAATGTTATAACTAGAGCTGGAGCAGAAGTAAAGCCCTATGCCAGTGGTAAAACCGATCCCAACCGAGCAATGGTTTCAGTTCCTGACCCAAGATTTGAGCATCTCGTTACGATCTTTGAGCCGAAAAAACAGACGCCGGCTACTGTGGAGTTTGTTGACTTGGCGGGACTTTCCCGGGATGCCAGCAAAGGAGCCGGCCTGGGAAATGCTTTTCTTTCTTTTGTGGCTGAGTCAGATGCCCTTGTCCATGTGGTCAGAACTTTTGATAACCCGGAAGTTCCCCATCCGGAAGATAATATCGATCCAGCACGGGACTGGAATATAGTGGAAATGGAACTTATTTATCGAGACCTCGGAGTTATCGATAATAGGCTGTCCCGTTTAGCAGCAAAGAAACGTCTTCTTCCTGAAGAGGAGGAAGAAAAAAAGCTCCTTGAACGTTGCCAGGCCTTCCTTATGGAGGAAAAACCTCTTAGAGAGCTTGGTTTATCAGAAGATGAACAGCGAAAATTGAGCGGCTTTGCTTTTCTGACCCTGAAGCCTGAAATGATCGTGCTCAATCTTGACGAAACCCAGACTGAAGGGCACGTGCCAGGCCTTGACGCAATAATGTCTATTGCAAAAGAACGAGGCCTAGGCCTTGTGCAGGTTTTTGGCCGGATGGAAATGGAGATGGCAGATCTCTCGGAGGATGAGCAGAGGGAATTCATGGCAGACCTGGGCATCAAAGAGGCTGGCAGAGAACGTCTCATTCAGGAAGCCTATAGCCTGCTTGGACTCATCTCCTTTTTTACTACGGGAAAAGATGAAGTGAAGGCATGGACGCTGAAAAAAGATGCTACAGCTGTAGAGGCTGCGGGGGCAATTCACTCTGATTTGGCAAGAGGATTTATTCGAGCCCAGGTTGTACACTACCCTGATTTTGTAGCCTGTGGAGATTCCATGCCCGCCTGCCGCGATAAGGGCGTGCTGCGCCTTGAAGGAAAGGAATACCTCGTGCAGGATGGCGACATGATAGAAATTCGTTTCAATGTTTAACCTACAAGCCAGATATTGAAATGTGCTAGAATATAAAATTGAATTTTACGAGAAGAGAGGAGGATCGACACATGCCGATGCAGATTAGTCTTGATGAGCTTTTGAGCGCCTTGCTTGCTCGTGTGGATGGGATGGCCATGAACGAAGAAAATCTTAAGAGCCGTCTAAATATCATCTTCAGAGTTCTATATAAAAAGGGGCTCATTACTGATGAAGATGTTGTCGAATCCATTCGTGACGAACACCGTTTGCTGAAAGAACTGGGGCTTACGAGAGAGGAACCGGATGATGAGGTTGTGAACGCCATAGCCGAGAGCATTTTGCTCTGGATCAAGGGAGACGCAGAAAAACTTAAAGAGCAGATAAAAGAGTATGAACAGAAGATGCAGGAAGCTGCTATGGAAGAAGCCAGAAAGCCTAAAATTGATGTGGCTTCGCCTCAAGTGTTGCAGCAACTTGACCAATTAAGCGGAAAAGAGCGCCGAGGCGGCGGGCGGAAGCTCATTATCTAACAGGATGTCATAAGAATGGGAAGGGGTTAACCCCTTCCCATTCTTATGCATTTCTTTTGCGCTATTTCGCTTCTTTAATCACTTTCTGCAGCTCATTGATAAGAGTTTTGATCTTATTGCTCGTCGCTCCCTTTTTAAGAGCCTGGGAAGCTGTTGTAGGTTTTCCCCAATAGACAGTATTAGCGTTATCGTCCACATTGATAGCTGCCCCTTCAAGAGACATGCCAGCAAAAAGCCCCTTCGTAATGGAGTAGCTATAGATTGATGCTTTGAGCTTTATGTCAGTTCCAAGCTCTCCACGACGCCCCAGAGGCCCGGCTGCTACCCCGAGGTCTCCGCTGAGCTTCACATTATTTCCCATAAAACCTTCAAGACCTCTTTCGTTGGTGATCACAAGAACCAATCCAATAGACTCGGCTCCGATTTGCAATCCCCATGAAGCTCCTGCAATGGTAACAAAGCTTGGCCCATACCATTTCCCCGTCACCGAATCTCTTTTGAGTACAAGACCTTCACCATATTTCCCGCCAAAGACAAATCCCGCCTTAATGACTGAGGGGAATATTGCCACCCCTTTTGCTCTTTCCAGCAAATCTGCCATTGTCCCTATATCGGACTGTTCTTGCATTTCTCGAAGTAGTTTTACAGATCCGGCAATCCGTTCTTCCGGGGTTTTGGCCCAGGCAGCCTGGGTAAAGCCCCATCCCAAGCTTATAAGGGTTATCAGTGTTGCCAAAATAAAAAAGCGGCAACGGCCTCTTCTTAGTCGCGTCATCATAGAATCTCTCCTTTCGCCCAAAACCATCTCGTTATTATCTTAGAGTGTTGTTTTCATTCACGCAAGAACCAAAGAATTGACGGGGCTCCACTTTTTCCTTTACACTGTCAAGATAACTAATAAGGCTAGGAGGAAACAATATGTCTTATTCCGAAATGGAACGAATAGAAAAGCTACTTGAACAAGCATACCAAAGCGATGATATAGAAACAATTTCTAAATTGGCCCGACAGATTCTTGAAATAGATCCTGGGCATCCAGAGGCTCTTATCCTTCTTGCAGATACTACTGAGTATTCTGATGAAAAGCTGGATCTTTTGAAGCAGGCCCTTGAACCCATGCGCAACATGGTGGAAGAGGCCGATCTTGTGAATCGCAAAGAACTGATGGATGAAGAGGAGGGCATTATTTATATAGGTTTATTGCAGCGACTGGGGTTTGCACTGCTATCAGAAGCTCGGCCCGAAGAAGCACTGGAGATTGCAGAAGAAATAATTTCATACGATGAAGAAGGGGTAACTCTTGGTAAAACCCTTATGTATCGTTGTCTTATTGAGCTTCAGCGGTTTTCTGAGGTTCTCGAGAGAGCCATAAGAGATGAAGAAATATCCGCGGCCCGTCAGCATGCCATGGCTATTGCCGCATATATGCTTTCCGGTCCGGATAAGGGGGCTTATCGAGCTTTATGGGATGCTTTCAAAGTTGGTCCTGAAATTCCTTTCTATATTTTAGGCTATATTCCGGAACCTGATTTTGAAACACTTGATGAACAGCAAGAAGAAGATTACAATTTCTCTATTCTTTTTGAAGATGCTTGGAGTCTTTCTCAGGAACTTGCCAATTGGCTTGCCTCCGCTACCATTCTTTTTGGGATGCTCACTGGGCGGTTCCTCGAAGAAGATGAAGAAAATTTTGCTGTTCTCATGGACTCTCTTGGTATTAGGTCTTTCTGCGAAAAGGCCGAAAAAGCCATTGAGGAAATGAGTGACAGCCTAAGCAGTCTTGACGCTGAAGCCTTTGATGCAAACATTCTTGAAATGCTGAGGGCAAATATCTATCTTCCCCTTAAATAAAAACACCGAGGAGGGACACCGTGTTAGAAGACTTTTCTCAACACGTATTAGATATAGCAGAAAATAGCATTAATGCGGGAGCAACATGGGTGGATATACGAATAACAGAAGACTGCGCGGGGGGGTGGCTATATTTCGAGGTAAAGGATAACGGGAAAGGAATGGATGGGGACACATTGCTCGCTGTAACAGACCCTTTTTATACGAGTCGAACTACAAGGAGAGTAGGATTGGGAATACCTTTTTTAAAACAACTTGCCGAGTTATGCGATGGAGAGTTTGAAATAGAGTCTGCGCCTGGCAAGGGCACTCGGGTGTGGGCAAGTTTCCGCTATGACCATATTGACCGTCCACCGCTTGGGAATATGCCAGCATCGCTCATTTCCCTTCTTATTGCTCATCCTGATGTTCAGCTTGTTTACTGTCATTCCTTTAATGAGAAGAAATTCATTTTTGATAGTTTTGAATTAAATAGAGTTCTTGGGAACATTAAAGAAGTTCAAAATCCAGCAATAGCTTGCTGGCTTCAAGATTACTTTGAGGAAAACATTGAAACTTTAAAGCACCATTGCGAGTGATGTACACGTTAGGGGGAGTGATCGGATATGAATTACAAGTCGCCCTTGGAGATGGCGAAAATGGCCTGTGCGGCCTCACAGACGAAGACGTCGTGGAATCATAGACAAATACTTTTACTTGGTATTCTTGGGGGAGCCTACATTTCTTTAGGCGGATGGCTTATGACCTGTGTGACCTATGATCTGCCAGGTGGTATAGCAAAGTTTATGGCAGGAGCGGTTTTTTCCGTAGGCCTTATGCTTGTAGTCATTGGGGGTGCTGAGCTTTTTACGGGCAATTGCATGATGCCCCTTGGGGCTCTGGTGGGGTGTACCCCTATGAAAAAGATTTTCATAGCCTGGACCTGGGTCTATTTTGCTAATTTTTTGGGGGGACTTATCGTTGTTTTTCTTCTTTACAACACGGGATTATGGGAAGGACCTATAGGTGTAAAGACTCTTCATATTGCAGCAGCTAAAATGAGCCTGCCCTTCGGTCAGGCCTTTTTCAGAGGAATCCTCTGCAACTGGCTGGTAACTATTGCCGTATGGTTGAGCATGGCTTCTACAGATGTGACAGGGAAGATATGGGCTATTTTCTTTCCCATAATGGCTTTTGTGGCTTCTGGTTTTGAACACTGCGTTGCGAACATGTACTTTTTACCTATGGGGCTTCTTCTTAAAAGAGTTCCGTCCCTTCTGCAAGCAGCCCAGCTTTCTGATGCACAGCTGCAGGTGATGAATTTAGGAGGGCTTGTAAAGAACCTCATCCCTGTAACTTTAGGGAATATTGTGGGTGGAGTTCTATTCATAGCCGTATTCTATTTCTTCATCTTTAAGGAGAAACTTCTGGCTTCAGATTAGTGTTTACAACAGGTTGACACTCATGCACGCCTCTTTAAATATGCTATAATAAGCATAGAAAGACTAAGTTGTTAATAACCCTGCGATGTTCGTGTTCATGCACTTAGTCTTGAGCCAACACTCGATCTCAAGAGGGTTGAAGTTCGAGCCGGCAAAGGAGATGGGTAACCATCACCGAAGCTAAGGCACGACAAACCCTTAATAATTAGGACCGGGTCAAGACGACCATGACACGGCATTGCGGGGAGACATAGAGGGGCGCAGGAATTGTCTTGCGTCCCTCTTTTTAGATGTCATCATGTACATCAGGAGGCTTTACTATGAAAACAATCTACACTCCTTTTTGGCATCCTATAGAGAGTGCGGGGTTTATTCTCGACTGGGATGGAGTTCTCGCCGACACCAATCTTGATTTTTCAGGAATCCGCACAAAATACTTCAATGGCGAGCCAGCTCCCCTGATTGAAGGAATGACAGCCCTCTCGGAAGAAAGAAAAAAGGAACTTTGGCAAGACATCTATTCCCTTGAAATGAATGGCGCTGAACAGGCTGTTCCTGTTGAAAAATCCATAGAGTTCGTAAAGTGGCTTAACGACCATAATATCCCCTGGGCAGTAGTTTCGAGGAACTGCATGGATTCAATTCGCCGCGCTGCGGAGAGAATAGATTTTCCACTTCCGCCAAAAGTTTTTAGCCGTGACAATGGGCCTGTGAAACCTGATCCGGAGGCACTCTGGCTTGCAGCTGAAGAGATAGGGGTTCCTGCGGAACAATGTGTTATGGTGGGAGACTTTGTTTATGACCTTATCGGTGCGCGGCGGGCCGGAATGCGGGCTGTGCTCGTTGAGCGTCCCCGGGTGGAATGGCAGCATTGGGCTGATGCAATATATCCCACCATGAATGATTTTTTAAAGAGCCTGAATTCCCCAGCTCCCCTCGTTCCCTGGGAGTACTCCTCCCTCGAAAAGCAAAAAGGGAAGGGATGGCTGGAGAAAGCGTGGAAACTCTTGGTTCAGATTCCCGATGATGTACCTGATATTTGCAATTACTGCGAAGAAGTAGCTCGTCTTGGAGTTGGAACTCTTATTTGCACTCCCAGTGTGAAGCTCTCCGTTCAGCAATGGAGGATCTGGCCTGGGCTGGCGCCATCCTTTCTTGACATAGACCAGGTGTCGGTGATCCAAAAAACCCTTAAACAGCGCTACCCTCTCGTAACTGTAAAGGAAGGAAGCGAGGGCATTCGTCTTTCGGAGAGTATGGATTCCATAGAACGGGAATTGGAGGAAAAGATTAAATGATATCCCAAACCCAGTGGGAAAGACCTCTAGCGGATCGGATGCGCCCTTCCTCTCTCGATGATTTCGTAGGACAAAATCATCTTCTTGCCCCGGGAACTCCCTTGCGGCAAATTCTTCAAAGCGGCAAGGTCCCAAGCTGTGTGCTGTATGGTCCGCCGGGGGTTGGAAAAACGACTCTCGTTCGGCTTATGGCCATGGTAACTGAACGGAGTCTGCTCGAAATTAACGCAGTTTCAGCCAAGGTTTCAGAGTTGCGAGATCTTGTAGAAGAAGCTAAAAATCTCAAGATTCTAAGCGGATCGGCAGCAATCGCCTTTGTAGATGAAATTTACCACTTCAATAAAAGCCAGCAAAACGCCCTCCTTCCTTCAGTAGAGAAGGGGGATATCATTCTCGTTGGAACTACCACAGAAAACCCCTGGTTCGAAATTAATAAAACCCTTCTTTCCCGTCTCGTTGTCTTTCAGCTTAAGCCTCTAGCGGAGGAAGACTTGGTACAGATTCTTTATAAAGCACTTAAAGACGAAGAAAAAGGGTTGGGGGCTCTCAAACTTGCTGTATCAGAAGATGTTATCACAGTCTTGGCGAAGATGGCAGGCGGGGATGCCAGACAGGCTTTAACACGCCTTGAACTCTTAGCGTCATCGGTGGCCGCTTCAGGGGCCGCAGAACTTACCATGGCCCATGTAGACAGGCTTATTCCATCCGCTTCCATTCGTTTTGATCCTAAGGCAGACGATCATTATGCCATTATTTCAGCACTTATCAAAAGTATGCGGGGTTCTGATCCTGATGCGGCTCTCTACTGGCTTGCCCGTCTTATTGAGGGGGGCGAAGACATTCGCTTCATTTGCCGCCGCCTCATGATTTTTGCTGCGGAAGATGTAGGTCTTGCTGATCCCCAGGCTTTGCAGATTGCCGCTGCCGCATCATATGCTGCCGATATGACAGGGCTTCCAGAAGCCAGGATCATTCTTTCTGAAGCTGTCATTTATTTAGCGGCATCGCCAAAGAGCAACAGCGCATACCTGGCGATAGACAACGCAACACAATCAATTAAGAAGGGGAATCTGCAGGAAGTTCCTAATCATCTTAAGCCTGGAGGAACGGGGTATATCTATCCTCATGACGACCCACGACACTGGGTTCCTCAAAAATATGTCACGTCACCCCAGCGTTTTTATTTTCCAGGGAATTTGGGGAGGGAAAGAGCTTTTCATGAGCGCCTGAAGAGATTTTGGCGCCGTTTTTCCAGAGAGCAGGAAAACTAAGAAGAGGCCGGAGGGCATCCCAGCCACGACCCCTTCAATTCTTTATTCTTCTTCTACGCTTGTATAATCTCCAGGGTGTTGCCTCAGGAAAGCCAAAAGACTTCGTTTCGTATCCTCGATATGGCTGCCCATTTCAGCTATAGCCTTCTTGCAGTCGCCATGCAGTACGGCATCTATGATAGCGAGGTGCCCTTTAAGGAACACACCCATAATCGTTGGGTCGGATTGCATAGAGTAGGGGCGGCACAGATTGATCAAATCAACAATGTTGTTGAGTGTTTTATGAAGATACTTATTGCCGCTGCACTCATAAAGGAAGCAGTGAAAGCGGCGGTCTTCAGTCAGATATTCTTCGTGGGATGTTTGGCCGGACATTGCAGAAAAAATTTCGCGAAAAAGCTTCAGATCCTTGATTGGAGGATTCTCGCATACGTTTTCTATGGCGATAATTTCTAGTGCCTGTCTCAGTTCGTACAGATCAGAGGCATCCTTGAGAGAGGGTAAAGTGACAAAAGCTCCTCTCCGAGGAGTCAGGGTGATAAGCCCAGTTTGGCTCAATTGCCGAATAGCTTCTCGAACCGGAGTCCTGGAAACAGCCAACTGTTCAGCAAGCTCTATCTCAGAAAGCTTAGAGCCTGGTTTCAAAACGCCATTTACGATCGCGTCTTTCAACTTTTCATAAACAATCTGTCTCAACCCCTGGTTTGTGGCTGGGGTTAGTGTATTTTGGTCCATAGTCACAATCCTCCTCTAAACCAAGCACTTTGCACCCATTATACACTAATTGAAAAGCTTTGTGCTCTTTTTCTCTTTCTCGTCGAATCATGTTACTGGCGACATTCGCTTTTTTCTTCCTGCGTTCGCGCCAGATGATCGTACCAGAGAGAGAGAGCATAAATAACATCAGAAAGCCGGTTAATATAGGAATATCCTTCTTCCTTTAATTCTTTTGAGCGGAAAAGTTTCACCGCTAAACGTTCTGCCCTTCGAGCGACAGTTCTTGCTACGTGTAATGCGGCTCCTGCTTTCGAATCGCCGGGCCGGACAAAACGAAAATTCCTTTCTGTTACATTTCCCACTTTATCTATAATTGCTTCAAGAGCTTCAATTTTTGGGCAGGGTAGGCCGGGGAAAAGAGCTAAGTAACCCATTAACAGCCCCAATTGCTGTTCAAGCCAACAGAGATTTTCACAAATTTCTTCGTATTCGCAGAGAGCCCTTGCCATCCCTACATGGGCCTGGCACTCATCAATGGTTCCAAAAACTTCTACCCTGAGGTGATCTTTAGGAACCCGATCACCATTCCCGAGACTTGTCTCACCAAAATCTCCACCCTTGGTTGTGATCCAGGTTTCAGCCACTGTCTGCCACTCCCTTCTTAATTCGTGCCAGGTCTTGAAAATGTGCACGCTATTCCGTTAGTCCTGTAAATGAGGAAATTTCGTGGGCTTTCTTTCTACGGTTAGTTCTTCAGGGGCTCCAAGGGCGATAGATAGTTCACGGCTTTCATGAAGGAGGGCAAGGATGATGCGAGGAACAACGTCGTCTGTAAATCGGATGCTGGGTCCTGAAATGGTTAGGCAGGCTATGGGAAGTCCCGTGAAATTAAATATGGGACAAGAAACTGAAGAGACGCCGGGTTCCCTTTCCGCAATACTGGTTGCATACCCATCGTCTTTTACCTTAGTTGCCCTATCTATAAGAATTGTCCGCTTGAGGCGCACTTCTTCAGGTGCGGCATCAAATACAGCATCCACTTCCTCAAGAGCCATGTAAGCCAGAAAACAGCGTCCTGCCGCTCCCGCCCAGAGGGGAAAACGGTCGCCGGGATTTGCAAAGCGTTTGAGAGGATAGGTACTTGATACCTGTTCACAGCATATGCGCCATATGCCTTTGCGCTGGTATAAACTAACCGTCTCGTTGAATGTATCCCTCAATTTCCGCATATGTGGAAGAGCTACATTTTTTGTAGGATCGCTGGCCTTGAAAATTGCTCCCATACGATAACATTTCCAGCCAAGCTGGTATAGGTTTCCCTCACATTTATCTAGAAAACCCTCCTCACAAAGCACTGCAGTGATACGGGAAGCCGTCGGCAGTGGTGCGTTGATCTCTTCCGCTATTTCAGTCAGTGTCCGATGGGGATTGTCCCAGGTAAAAGAGTCTAAGACGGCGAGACACTTACGAATTGATGAGGCTCCTTTTGTTTTTTGGGGTCTCATTGCCATTCTCCCTTCTGTGTTAAATCCCTTTATACGATCGGGTGTTGCTCTCTTCTCTCTGGTAGATAGCATTAGAGTAGAGTCATAAAAAATATATTTTCAGCAATTATCTGCAATTTTATCCTTTCTTCATACTCTATCAGAAAGTAGAGTTTTTCGCTCCCTATCACTAGAGATGAAGAAGGGATGAATTTCTACACTTTGTTTAACCGTGTATTAAACATGATATTTCTTACTTGTTTGCACTTGCTTTATTTTAATTTATTTTATAATATGGAAGCTACTTCCACAATATAAAATAATCTAAGGAGGAGCCTTCGTGAAAAAATCTACTATTTTGCGTCAATTGCTTGAGAAGAGAGAGGCCCTTGTAGTTCCGGGCGCTCATGATGTTCTTTCCGCAAAGCTCATTGAAAAGGTTGGTTTTAAGGCGTTGCAGGTAAGTGGTTTTGGTTTGGCGGCCACGCTTCTTGGTTTGCCTGATATGGCTTTTCTTTCTTTTGAGGAAATGCGAAATTTCACCCGCAATATAGTTGACGCAGTGAATATTCCTGTAATGGCCGATGCAGACACTGGCTTTGGTAATGCGATCAATGCCATGTATGTTACCGAAAAGCTCATCAAAGCTGGTTGTGCCAGTATGAACATAGAAGATCAGATGTTTCCCAAACGATGTGGCCATATTGAAGGAAAAACTATTGTACCTTGTGATGAAATGGTTTTAAAAATCAAAGCCTGCGCCAAAGTTCGAGATGAACTTGATCCCGACTTTGTGATCAATGCCCGTACAGACTCTATTGCTGTTTCTGGCATTGACGAAGCCATTCGCCGCGGCAATGCTTACGCTGAGGCCGGCGCAGACATGATTTTTGTAGAGGCTCCTCGCACTATCGAAGAAATTGAGCGTGCCGTTAAAGAAATCGACGCCCTGGTGAGCATTAACTTCTTCGATAGCATCGAAGGTGGTAAAACTCCCCTTCTTCCCGTAAATCAGATGAAAGAGCTCGGAGTGGCTCGTATCAGCGTGCCGGTAGGATCGGTTTTTGCTGCGGCGAAGGGAGTTCAGAACTACCTTGAAGCCATTAAAGACGATATTGCTCCTGATCGAAAGGAAGTACTCTTCTCCTTTGACGAATTTAAGAATATCGTAGGAGTTCCCGGATTCCGCGAACAGGAAAAAGAATATCTTCCTAAATTTGTTGATTAATTGAAAAGTCCTGATATGAGTATTGGTTTTCGAGTCTTTACCCAGCGAGACCTTCCCCCGAAAGACCTGGTGGAGAAGTTTAAACATATTCCTGCAGCGAACATTGCAGACGGAATGAATCGTTCCGCTGCCATGGCTTCCTATATTCGTCTCATGACCGCACCAACGGAATGCAATATGGTGGGTGTGGCTCTGACAGTGCGTGCTCGTGGCGGGGACAACCTTATGTTCCATAAGGCTTTGAACATGGCAGAAGAGGGAGATGTAATTGTCCTCTCGAATGAAGGGGATCGAAGCCATGCTCTCATGGGGGAGATGATGGCTCTTTATGCCCGCCATAAAAAGGTGGCTGGAATAGTTATCGAAGGCCCGGTTCGTGATGTTGAAGCTCTGTATAGCCTGGGGGTACCGGTCTATGCTACAGGCTCTACGCCCGGCGGTCCTTATAAGGATGGCCCGGGAGAAGTTAATGTGGGAATTTCCTGTGGCGGCATCTTTGTCTGCCCCGGGGATATCATCGTTGGCGATGCCGATGGGGTCATAGTTGTTCCCAAGGGCCTGGCCCGACAATGTCTTGAAGGAGGCCGTCGCCTGCTTTTAAACGAAGAGGTTAAGGGTCCCCGACTGGCTGATGGCACAGGTGATCGTAGCTGGGTTGAAAAAACTCTCGACCAAAAAGGCTGCGAGACCATAGACGGTATATGGCTTCCCTAAGTGGAGGTAAGGACTGTGGCTGAATTATCTTTGGGTTTTGTAGGATTTGGAGAAGTTTCCTTTTGCATCTCTTCAGGACTCCGGGACGAAGGACTGTCAGGTATATGTGCCTACGATGTGGTGCTGGGAAGCGGGACACTCTACGAGGAAAACCTTCGTAAACGGGCCAATGAAGCCAATGTTATTCTTTGTGATACGCCAGAAGAGTTGTTCAGATCGTGTAAAGTGATTGTCTGTGCTGTTCAGGCTCCATATGCAGGCCATGCTGCCAAGTCTGCCCTTTCCCATATGTCGGCGGGATCTCTGTATGTTGACGTGACCACAGCTGCGCCTGCTGAGAAAGAACGCTGGGAAAAGGAATTTCAGGCCAGGAGCATTTACTTTGCAGATTCGGCTATGATGGGTCCTCTTACAATCAACAGGCATAAGGTGCCTATGATAGCCTCAGGCTGTGGTGCGAGTCTGTGGCAGGAGAAGATGGTTCCGCTGGGAATGAAGATCGATGTAGTAAAGGGGCCAGCAGGAGATGGAACACGGATAAAGCTGGTCCGTAGCGTTTTCATGAAAGGACTAGGCGCACTTCTAGTTGAAACTTTTCTCCTGGCCCATAGGAGCGGTCTGGAAGATGTTGTTCTTAAATCAATATCCGCTACGGTGGATCAGCTTCCTTTCGAAAAAACAATTTCTCGAATGCTTGGTGCCGATATGATCCATGCGGAACGCAGAGCCCACGAAGTGGCGGAATCCATTGCTTTAATGGAAACTCTCAGATTGAAACCTGTTATGGCTGCAGCAACGAAAGAAAGACTGGAGCTCTCCGCCGCAATGGGATTAAAAGATGAACTTGCAGGGTTAGCCCCGAAAACAATAGAAGAAGCTTGTTCTGTGTGGGATAGAAAAAATTACCGCTAGTTTGGCTTATCTCAGAAAATCTGTACTGTTTCTATCATATAAAGAATAATGAGGAGGTATGGATATGTTTCGCAAAAGTATGGTCAGTGCTTTAATCGCAGCAAGTCTAGTATTTGCAGTTGCGGGAGTTTCCTGCGCCGCGGAATTTGCCCGAATCGGGACCAGCAGTGTTGGCGGTGGATTCTATCTCATAGGTAACACGATTGCTCAGCTGGGAAACCAGGAAAAGAATGGCATCAACTACACAGCTGTTACTGGCGGTTCTGCGAAGAATTTGATGGCGCTTGCCAAAAAAGACATGGAATTTGGCCTTGCCCAGTCTGCAACAGTTGATGAAGCCTGGAACGGAACAGGCGGCTTTGAGGGGCGTGCCCTCAAGCAGCTTCGTTTTGTGACGGCGATCTA
>LSQX01052114.1_pt3 | contig 49062 bp, 45 predicted proteins | sample 654561 | NCBI WGS metagenome assembly LSQX01 (sample SAMN04489861, study PRJNA283612) | anaerobic digester metagenome | isolation source: 4 biogas reactors fed with cattle manure at either 37C or 55C with and... | place: Denmark: Kongens Lyngby | collected 2014
GAGCCCGACACGTTGCTGGCCGGTGTGCCGGAGCATACCATCTGCTGGATGAGCCACGGCGACCGCGTGGAACAGCCGCCGGATGGCTTCATGGTGCTGGCGGAGACCGAGCACAGCCCCATTGCGGCGATGGCCGACCTCGACCGGCGCCTCTGCGGTGTGCAGTTCCACCCCGAGGTCCAGCACACGCCCGAGGGCTCGCTCATATTGCGCAACTTCCTCTACAATGTCGCGGGCTGCAGTGGCGACTGGCGGACGGAATCGTTCATCGAGCAGGCGGTTGAGGAGATCCGGGCACAGGTCGGCGATGAGCGCATCCTGTGCACTCTCTCCGGCGGCGTGGACTCATCGGTCGTCGCAATGCTCATGGACAGAGCGCTGGCCGACCAGCTCACCTGCATGTTCATCGATCATGGCCTGCTGCGCAAGAACGAGGCGGAGCAGGTCTGCGCCATCTTCGGGCCCAGGCTTGGCGACCGCTTCAAGTTCGTGGACGCCTCCGATCACTTCCTCTCCAAGCTGGAGGGTGTTGAGGATCCCGAGCAGAAGCGACGGATCATCGGCGAGACTTTCATCCGCGTCTTTGAGCGTGAGGCCGCGAAGCTGGGCGACTTCAAGTTCATTGCACACGGGACCCTCTATCCCGACGTGATCGAAAGCGGTAGCGATACTACCGCCACGATCAAGACCCATCACAACGTCGGTGGCCTGCCCGACGACATGATCTTCGAGAACATCGAGCCTCTGCGGCTGCTGTTCAAGGACGAAGTGCGGCGGGTGGGTCGTGAGCTGGGGCTGCCGGCGGAGATCGTGAACCGCCAGCCGTTCCCCGGTCCGGGGCTGGCAGTGCGGATCATCGGTGATGTTACTCCCGAGCGGCTCGATACCGTGCGCGAGGCCGACGCGATCCTGCGCGAGGAGCTGGAGTCCTCGGGCATCAAGGGGCTCGCACAGTGGTTTGCGGTGCTCTCGAGCATGCGAAGCGTCGGCGTGATGGGTGACGGCCGCACCTACGAGCACCCGATCATCCTGCGTGTCGTGACAACCGATGACTTCATGACCGCGGACTGGGCCGATCTTCCGCACGAGTTGCTCGGGCGCATCTCCAATCGCATCGTGAACGAGGTGCGCGGAGTGAACCGAGTGGTCTACGACATCACCTCGAAGCCCCCGGGAACGATCGAGTGGGAGTAGCCATGTCAGGCTCGCGGTCGATTCGCGACGATATCGAGACGGTCCTGGTCACTCAGCAGCAGATTGACGACGCGGTAGGCGACCTTGCGTCCCGGCTGACCGAGGTGTTCGCCGATCGCAATCCGATCCTCATCGGCGCCCTCAAAGGCGCGTTCATCTTCTTTGCCGACCTGGTGCGCCGGCTCGATTTCCCGCTGGAGATCGACTTTGTGGTCGCGCGCAGCTATGGCAACTCAACGGTTCCAGGCTGCATTGATATCACCACCGACGTCTCGTGCGACCTTACGGGGCGGCATGTGGTGGTAATTGATGACATAGTAGATACGGGCCAGACGCTCAAAGCCCTGGTGGCGGTGCTGGAGGAGCGCGACGTGGCATCCGTCCATACCTGCTGCCTGCTCGACAAGCCGGAGAGGCGACGTTGTGATTTCCAGCCGGACTATGTGGGTATTGTTATTCCCGACTATTTCGTCGTCGGCTACGGCCTCGATTTCTCCGGGCACCACCGCAACCTTCCGTTCGTAGGAGTGCTGCGTCCGGAGCTGTACTCATCCAGCGATCAATAGTGCCGCAGACGTCCACTCACGAGGTGCGATGCACAGATGCTCGATCTCCCTGAACTGAAGAAGCGAACCGTCCAGGAGCTGCGCACGATTGCCGACGAACTCGGAATCGAGAAGACTTCGGGGCTGAAGAAGCATGACCTGTGCCTGAAGATTCTCGTGGCCCAGAGCGAGCAGAACGGCAACCGCTATGGCTACGGGATTCTCGACATCATGTCGGACGGCCGCGGCTTTCTGCGCGTGGATGAGCGGAAGCAGAAGCCGCTGACGGACATCTACGTGGCGGACACCCAGGTCAAGCGCTTCGGTCTTCGTAGCGGCGACCTCGTCAGCGGCCCGGTGCGGCCGCCGAAGGAGAACGAGCGCTACTGGTCGCTGCTGCGTGTGCAGACGATCAATGAGCGCGACCCTGATGAGGCCCGGCATCGCGCGAACTTCGAGGATCTCGTGCCGATCTACCCCAACGAGCGCCTGCGGCTGGAGACAGCCGGCCCCGACAGCATCACCGGCCGCTTCATGGACCTTGTCACCCCCATTGGCCGCGGCCAGCGCGGGCTGATCATCGCGCCGCCCAAGGCCGGTAAGACGACCATCATCAAGAAGATCGCCAACGCGCTCACGCAGAACTACGACGACCTGCGCCTGATAGTGCTGCTGGTGGACGAGCGGCCTGAAGAGGTCACAGACATCGACCGGTCGGTTGATGGCGAGGTCATCGCCTCCACCTTCGACCGCATGCCCGAGGATCACATGGCCGTCCTGGAGCTTGTTCAGTCTCGCTGCAAGCGGCTCGTCGAGCACGGGGAGCATGTGGTCGTGCTGCTCGACTCGATCACCCGTCTTGCTCGTGCATCGAACCTGTCGGTCGAGCCGAGCGGGCGCACACTCTCCGGCGGTCTCGACCCGACGGCGCTCTACCGGCCAAAGCGCTTCTTCGGCGCGGCCCGCAACATTGAGGACGGCGGCTCACTGACGATCCTCGCCACGATCCTCATCGAAACCGGCAGCCGCATGGACGACATGATCTTTGAGGAGTTCAAGGCCACCGGCAACATGGACCTTGTGCTCTCGCGACAGCTTGCCGACCGTGGCATCTTCCCCGCCATCAACATCGAGCTGTCGAGCACCCGCCATCAGGAGCTGCTCTACGACGACGAGGAACTGCAGAGCATCTGGCAGCTTCGCAAGGCCCTCCACGCGATGGACATGGAGGCGGCGACCGACACACTGATCTCCGGCATTCGCAAGACCAAGACCAACGCGGACTTCCTGGCAATGGCGAAGGAGACCTTCCGCAACACCTGACGACGCCTCGCGGCAGCCGGCAGTCTCCGCTGGCTGAAGGGATTTCGCCCGCAGGCAGGGAACTTCATCTCGGAGCGGGAAGCATCACCCAGCCCCGGCGAGCAGTCTGCTGCAGTGCCCGCGCCGGGAAACGTCCGAACTCCGGGATGGTGAGCCGCGGTGCGGACATACCGGTCAGGTGGCGGCGGGGATGTAACACCCAGTCATAGCGGCGGCGACTTCGGCAGCGCCGGCCCCACTACTGAGCAGTCCACCGCCCGGCGCCTGTTCTCAGGCGCGAAGTTCCTTGCCGCCCCAGTGATCATCCTGCTGCTGGCAAGCCTGCTGGTGCCGACGCTCGTTCGGGCCCGCCGTCCCAGCTACGAGCTTCGCTGTATCGCGCAGCTCAAGCAGGTCGCAACGGCAATCAACATGTACGCCTCCGATCAGGGCACCTATCCCCCACCGCATGACTGGCACAACGCCATTCGCACCTACATAGATGACCCGCTCGACCCACACGGCCGGGTCATCCCGGGCTCGTCGCTCGACCCGCTCACCTGCCCGTCGGACCCGACCGATGCAACGGTGTCCTACCTCTACCTCAACCGCAACGTCCTCGACTGGAGCAAGGCGAACCTCGCGGAGTCGGTCATACCGCTCGTGGTGGATGAGTATTTCCACGAACACACCACGCTCGCCTATTACGACGGGCATGCCGAGAAGCTGGAGAAGCAGTTCTGGCTGCACAACCGGACGCGACAGTGGGAGATTCGCCGCAACCTTGATGACATCGCCAGCTTCTCGTATGAACCCGTCCCCGGTTCAGTCCGAGGACCTCAGGGGCCGGCTCCGGTCTACGACCGAACGCAGGAGTATACCTGGCCGAAGTTCTGACGCCTCAGACGCAGCAGATCGCCATCACACTTCCCCATCGGGAGGAGCAGTATCGTGACTGAAGGACGCAAGAGGCTTGCGATTCTCGGCTCAACCGGCTCAATCGGAGAACAAACGCTGGAAATGGTCCGCGCGCACCCGGACCGCCTGGAAGTGGTTGCGCTCGCCGCAGGTGGCAACGCTCGGCGCCTCGCCGAGCAGGCTCGGGAGTTCGAGGTGGATTTGCTCGCTCTGGCGGATGAGACGGCTGCGACGGGCGCATCCATGCCGCGGGGCAGCCTGCTGACGGGCGCGGAGGGCGTTTGCGACCTGGTGCGCGATTCCGGGGCCGATCTCGTGATCGGGGCTATCTCGGGCGTGGCCGGACTGCGGCCACTGCTGGTGGCGCTGGAGGCGGGGATTGACTGCGCGCTGGCGAACAAGGAGCCGTTGGTGGCCGCCGGCCCAATCGTCACCGACGCTGCCCGACAAAGTGGCGCTCAGCTTCTGCCGATTGACAGCGAGATATCCGCCATCTTCCAGTGCCTGCGGGGAGAACGCGCGTCGGAAGTGGAGCGCGTGCTGCTGACGGCGTCGGGCGGCCCGTTCTCACGGCTGTCGGCGGAGGAGCTTGCGGAGGTGACTGCCGAGCGAGCACTCGATCACCCGACATGGAAGATGGGCCGAAAGGTCACCATCGACTCGGCCACGCTCGCCAACAAGGGCTTCGAGGTCTTCGAGGTGCATTGGATGTTCGGGGTGGATGTGCGGCACATTGAGGTGGTGGTGCATCATCAGAGCATCATCCACTCGCTGGTGCAGTTCCACGACGGGGCGGTGATGGCGCAGATGGGGCCGCCGGACATGCGCATGCCGATCCAGTTCGCGATCTTCTACCCGGATCGTGTGGCGAATGAACTCCCGCGTATGTCGCTGCCCGAGATCGGCCAGTTGACCTTCGCTGAACCTGACATGCAGCGCTTCCCGTGCCTGAGGCTGGCATTTGCGGCAGCGCGTGCGGGGCGCAGCTACCCGTCCGTGCTCAATGCCGCCGACGAGGTGGCGGTCGAGGCCTTCCTCAACGGGCGCATCGGCTTCATGCAGATCCCGGAGTTGATCGAGCGCGCACTTGAGGAGCATCAGGCAATTGATGTAGACAGCCTCGGTGATGTCGAGGAGGCCGACGCCTGGGCGCGGCGATATGTGAGCGGACTCATTTGAGTATGGCTTGCGCACCAAAGGTCTTGCCATCATACCCCGTCGCGGGATAGACTGTTACTTCGCCGCATCTCGGCGCGCGCAGACGACGGCGCGGGGCAGCCTTTCAACCTACTGGAGATTGGTCACATGCTTGAGAACTTCGGATTTGCTATCAACGGCGTCATCGCCGTCGTTGTCGTCCTTGGCGCCTGCGTCTTCTTTCACGAACTGGGGCATTTCACGCTCGCAAAGCTGGTGGGGATGCACGTCCATGAGTTCGCGATGGGCTTCGGCAGGCGTATACTCGGCTTCAGGCGCGGAGAAACTGAGTATCGCATCAATCTGATCCCGCTCGGAGGCTATGTGCGCATAGCCGGCATGGAGCCGGGCGCCGAGCCCGACCCGCGCGGCTTCTACGCGTTCCCCCGCTGGCAGGGCGCGACGGTGCTCGTTGCCGGCTCTCTGATGAATGTGGTGCTTGCGGCAGTCGCCTTCATCGCGATTGCCGTCGCCTCCGGGATTCCGGTCTTCCCCAACACGGAAGTCGTTGTGCGCAGAGTGATGAGCGAAAGCCCTGCCGCGAACGCCGGGCTGCAGCCGGGCGATCAGATTGTCTCGATCGACGGCATGCAGCACGGCCTGCTGATCGAGAGCGTCGAGAGCGGCGGCATCGCCGATGGCGCAGGTCTGCAGGAGTACGATCGCTTCTACCTCGTTGCGGGCGAGCAGGTCAACACAGCCCCTGAGCTGCTGGCGCAACTCGCAGCGCCCCCTGCCGCTGACGGCGAGACGGCCGACGGGGCTGTGGAGGCCGAGGTGCTACGCCTCACGCCCGAGGGCAGCCTCGTTGACACCGTGACCGTCGAGCTTGCGCGGCTTGAGGAAGTGCCCGATGCTGTTGCGCCCGGGGACGCCGGGGAGTTACTTGAGCGCGAGTTGGGCATATCGCTGTTTCCGATGGGGATGGACGAGGCGCTCTCTTACATCACCCGACGGCCCGATGAGTCGCTGGCGATGGTAGTGCTGCGCGACGGGCAGAGTCTCGAGCTGGACGTGGTTCCGGCACGCGAGTGGGCGCGTGTGGCCCAACAGGACGAGAGCGGCCGCCTTTCCAGCGCCCACCAGGAGGTCGGGCGCATCGGCGTAGTGCTGGAGGCGCAGACGCGTGAAGTCGGCTTCGCCGAGGCCATCCATCACGGCATCCAGGGCTCGATTGACGCGGTCATCATGGTCGCAGGTGGCCTCTACATGATGGTGACCGGTCAGATTGCTCCCGAGGCTTCAGGGCCCATCGGCATCGCCGCCCTTACGGCCGACAGCGCGCGCGTGGGCTGGACGGCGGTCGCCCGCATCGGCGGGATCATCAGCGCCAATCTCGCGATCATCAACCTCTTCCCCTTCCCGCCATTCGACGGCTTCCGCATCGTGCTGCTGGGGATCGAGGGTGTCATGCGCCGGCGGGTCAACCAGCGCATCGAGACGATCGTGACGATCACCGGCGTGGCGATCCTGCTCGGCCTCTTCCTGATCATCACCTTCCGCGACATCCTCAATCTCGTGCTGTTCCGCACGCCGTGAGGTGTTGGCGATGACTGCGTCCGCCGGTGCGTCTCCATGGGCCTCCCGAGACACCCGCCCTGTTTGCGTGGGGGGTGTGCGGATCGGCGGCGCCGCCCCGGTCAGCATCCAGACGATGACCAAGACCGATACCTGCGACGTGCCCGCGACAGTGGCGCAGATTGAGCGGTCGGCGGCCGCAGGCGCCGATCTCGTGCGGGTGGCGGTGCCTTCGCTAAGGGCGATTGAGCCGTTCGCCGAGATAGCGCGGCAATCGCCGCTCCCGGTGATTGCCGACATACACTTTGACTATCGCATTGCGGTTGAGAGCGCCCGGGCGGGGGCGGCGAAGCTACGGATCAACCCCGGCAACATCGGTGATGACGAGCGGCTCTCGGCGGTGATAGAGGCCGCGACTGAGGCCGACATCCCGATCCGCGTCGGCGTCAACTCCGGTTCGCTCGAGGCCGACTTGCTGGAGCGATACGGTGGCGTGACGGCCGATGCACTCGCCGACAGCGCCCTGCGGACCATCGAGCGCATGCACCGGCTTGGCTTTGAGGACCTCGTGGTGTCGATCAAGGCGACGGATGTGCCGATGACGGTCCGCGCGAATCGCGCACTTGCCGCACGAACGGACCTGCCGCTCCACCTTGGCATCACCGAAGCGGGCTTCGGCTGCGCGGCGGCTGTGAAATCGGCAGCCGGCCTGGGCATATTGCTTGCGGAGGGGATCGGGGAGACGGTCCGCGTCTCGATGACCGATCCGCCCGAGGATGAGGTGGAGGTCGCGACGTGGCTCCTCCGCTCGCTGGGGCTGCGCGAGGGGCCGTGGCTGACGTCCTGCCCCACCTGCGGGCGCTGTCAGGTCGAGCTTGCACCGCTTGCGCGCGAGGTCGAGATGGCGCTGCGGGAGCTTGACGCGCCGCTGCACGTCGCGGTCATGGGCTGCGAGGTGAATGGCCCCGGCGAGGCACGGCAGGCACACGTGGGCCTCGCGGCCGGCCGTGGTCGAGCGGTGATCTTCGCCCGCGGCGAGCAGCTTCGCACCGTGCCCATCGAGCACGCCGTCGAGGAACTGATGATCGAAGCCCGGCGCATTGCTGAGGAGATCAGTGGTTAGTGGTCAACCTGTAGCTTACCGTCTCACGAGGAGGACATTCCGTGCTCGCATCACGCTTCTACATGCCGACGTTGCGCGAGGCTCCGGCCGACGCAGAAATGCCGAGCCACAGACTTCTGCTGCGCGGCGGCTTCATCCGCCCGCTGTCAGCGGGCATCTTCACGTGGCTGCCGCTGGGGCAGCGCGTGCTTCAGAGAGTCGAAAATGTTGTGCGCGAGGAGATGAACCGCGCCGGCGCTCATGAGGTGCTGATGCCCGTGCTGCACCCGCGCGACCTGTGGGAGCGTTCCGGCCGATGGGACACATTCCAGCCCACCCCGCTGCGCGTCACCGATCGCGCAGAGCGCGAATTCTGCCTCGGCCCCACGCACGAGGAGGTCATCACCGACCTCATTGCGATGGATCTCGACTCCTACCGCGAACTGCCGGTGACGTTGTATCAGATCCAGGTGAAGTTCCGCGACGAGATCCGCCCCCGCGGCGGCCTCATTCGCGGCAAAGAGTTCATCATGAAGGACGCCTACAGCTTCGACCGCACCCGCGAGGGGCTGGATACGTCCTATGACGCGATGTATGACGCCTACGTCCGCATCTTCGAGCGACTGCGGCTGCCGGTGGTGGTAGTTGAGGCCGAGGCGGGCTCAATCGGCGGCACCGACACCCGCGAGTTCATGCTGCTGAGCGAGAACGGTGAGGATACCGTCTACATGTGCGATTCATGCGACTATGCCTCCAACGCCGAGTGCGCAACTGCGATGGCCCCTGAGCCCATCGAACCGGCCGCCGAAAGCCATCGCGAGCTTGTCTCGACGCCGGACGCGAAGACGGTCGAGCAGGTGACGGGGATGCTCGGCACCACGCCCGATCGCCTCGTGAAGACGCTCCTGTACCGCACTGATGAGGGCTTCATCGCCGCGCTGGTGCGAGGAGATCGGTCGCTCAACGAGTTCAAGCTTGCGCGGATCGTCCATGGTGAATCGCTGCGGATGGCTGATGAGGCCGAAGTGCGGGAGCTTACCGGTGCGCGTGTGGGTTTCGCAGGGCCTGTGGGGCTGCCGGAGAACGTGCGCATCATCGCCGACTACGAAGTGCAGGCGATGTCGGACTTCGTCACCGGCGCGAATCAGGACGATGCCCACTTCACGAACGTGAATCTTGGGGCGGACTTTGAGCCGGACGAGTTCGCCGACCTGCGCGAGGCCTGCCACGGCGACTCATGCGCCCACTGCGACAGTGGTGCGCTGCAGGCGCGCCGCTGCATCGAGATGGCGCATGTCTTCAAGCTCGGCACGAACTACTCCGAAGCGCTGGATGCCACCTTCCGCGATGCCGACGGGCACGAGCAGCCCTGCATCATGGGCTGCTACGGAATCGGCGTGAGCCGGATCGTGTCGGCGCTGGTGGAGCAGTATCACGATGATGCGGGCATCATGTGGCCCCGAGAGAGCGCGCCGTTCGATGCCACGATCCTGCTTCTTTCGCCTGATGACGAGGAACTGCGGGCCGTCGCGGATAACCTTTATGCGGAGTTGCGCGAGGCGGGCATCGAGGTGCTCTACGATGAGCGCGATGCCTCGCCGGGCGTCAAGTTCGCCGAGGCGGATCTGATCGGCGCGCCCGTGCGCGCAGTGGTCGGCCGGACGACGAAGAAAGAGGGCAAGGTCGAGCTGCGGCGCCGCGTGGATGGTGAGGAGCAGCTTGTCCCGCTTGATGAGGCCGTGAAGGCCATCGTCACACTGCTGGGGGATGCTTAGGTACAGCGTTGCGGCCGCTTGATGTTGTCGGGGAGGCATCACGATGCCTGACACGATCAGGAAACCGGCCGTCGCCGGGCAGTTCTACCCGGCGTCGGGGATGGGATTGGTGCGGCAAATCGAGGCCAGCTTCATGAGTGAGCTGGGGCCAGGAGACCTTCCGGAGGTACATGAGCACGGTTCGAGGCGGATCGTCGGCGTGGTCAGCCCTCACGCCGGCTACGTCTTCTCCGGCGCCACCGCGGCTCACGCGTATGATGCGCTTGCGTCAGACGGTCATCCGGATGTCGTGGTGGTGATCGGCGTCAACCACGGCCATGCCGGAACACACTCGGCTGTGCAGACATCAGGGGCATGGCGTACGCCGCTGGGCGACCTGAAGATCGCGGATGATGTCGCGGAAGCGATATCTGCGCAGTTGCCTCAGTTCCAGACCTCCGCTGATGCGTTCTTCGGTGAGCACAGCCTTGAGGTGCAGCTCCCGTTTCTGCAGTATCTCTACGAGGAGGCGCTGCTCTTCGTGCCCGTGATGATGGGCGCGCAGGATATCGGGGCGGCGCGGGAACTTGGGCATGCGGTCGCGCAGGCGCTCGAGGGGCGCGATGCGGTGGTCGTAGCCAGCACCGACATGACGCACTACCAGCCCGCGGCCACGGCACGGCGGCAGGATCAGGTGCTGATTGACAGGATCGAGGCTCTCGATGCGGAGGGGCTGCTCGCGGAGCGGGACTCGCGCCGGATCAGCATGTGCGGCGCCGGACCTGTCGCCGCGATGCTGCTGGCTGCCGGCGAGCTCGGGGGCACTACCGTCCGATCGCTCGCCTACTCCACGTCCGGCGATGTGGTGCCCGGGCCGGAGGTCGTCGGCTACTACGCCGCAGTGGTGTTGCGATGACCCTCTGATGGCCCGAGACGGTGGTGCGGCTGTGGGAGATCACCAGCCCCGGCCCCCGCCTGGGGGTCAGCTTGACTTCGCGGACCTGTGAAAGCTATAATCGGTTCAGAGACGAGGAGCGGTACCACCGCACTACGGAGCCTCCACGGTGCTATCAGCCATTGCCGCATTCGGCGCGTATATTCTGCGAGGGCTTGAGTATTTCGGCGAGACGTCTGAACTGCACCTGAGGACCCTCGTTCACCTGAGCCGTGGCAACATCGAGCTGAAGCCGACCATCGCCCAGATGGCGAGTGTGGGCGTCAGCTCGCTGCCGATTGTGGCCGTCACAATGCTCTTCTCGGGCATGGTCTTCTCCTATCACGTGGCGGATCAGGCCATGCTGCTGGGTGCCGGCGGCTTCGTCGGCTGGGCAGTGGCCGAGACGATGGCGCGCGAACTGGGGCCCGCATTGACTGCGATCGTGGTTGCTGCCCGCGCCGGTTCGGCAATGGCGGCCGAGCTTGGCACCATGAAAGTCACCGAGCAGATTGATGCTCTGCGGACTATGGCGACCGATCCGGTGCAGTACCTGGTGGTGCCGCGCTACATCGCGGGTCTGGCCACGGTGCCGATGCTGGTGCTCGTCGCGGACGTGATCGGGGTCAGTGGCGGCTATGTCATGGCGAACGCGACAATCGGGATGACCGCTGACGGCTATTTCGGCAGCATACCGGGCAATCTGGAAATCTGGACGGTAGCGGCAGGCGTCATCAAGGGTATCTTCTTTGGCATCATTATCGCGATCATCGGCTGCCATCAGGGGCTTTACACGGAGAAGGCGTCAGAAGAGGTAGGGCGCGCGACCACCCGAGCGGTCGTTTACTGCATTATGCTGATCTACGCCGCGAATCTCGCGCTGACCGTGGTGCTCTTCCCGTAGTATAGCGGAGGCCAAAGGGGCTAATACATGGCGCACGACACCGATGTGGTGGCGGAGGCGGAGCGAGAAGCCGGGATCGAGGTCGGCGAGGAGACCGCTCGGCCGGTTCCACTGCCCGCGCGAGAGCCTATTGACCGCAGCGGGCAACCGCTGCTGTCAGTGCAGTACGTGACGCGGCAGATAGACGGGCAGACCATTATCGACAACGTTTCGTTCAACGTCTGGCCCGGTGAGATCTTCGGCATCATGGGGATGTCGGGCTCGGGAAAGACCACGCTGCTGCGGCTGCTGATCGGGCTGGACCGGCCGGATTCAGGCGAAATCCTGTTCAAAGGCGAAAGCATCACCGAGTTGAGTGAGGATGAACTGAACCGGGTGCGGAAGTCGATGGGGATGTGCTTCCAGTATTCCGCGCTCTTTGATTCGATGACGGTGGCCGAGAACGTGGGATTTGCCGTGCGCAACCGCAGGGATCTCAGCCAGGACCAGCGGCGCCGGCGTGTGGCGGAACTGCTGGATATGGTGGAGATGGAGGGGACCGAGGACCGGATGCCCGCCGATCTGTCGGGCGGGATGCGCAAGCGCGTGAGCATCGCGCGCGCCCTGATGGAAGAGCCCGAACTGGTGCTGTACGACGAGCCCAGCAGCGGCCTCGACCCTATCATGGCGTGCAATATCAGCGGGCTGATCAAGAAGGTCAGCACCGATACCGGTTCGACGGCGATAATCGTCTCGCACGACGTCCCGAACCTGCTGGGGATATGCGATCGTATCCTGATGTTGCACGACCAGAAGGTGCAGATGATCGGGACGCCGGATGAACTGCGCGAAGATGACACTCCGGTGGTGCACCGTTTTGTCCATGGCCTCGGGACTGCAGACATGACCGAGCACTGCTCGATGAGGTGATAGCCGGTGTCGTCAGAGGCCAAAGTGGGCTTGCTGGTGATAGTGGTGGTGGTGTTGGCCCTTGGGGTGGCAGTCTTCCTCAGTGGCGCTCTTCGCAACATAGGGGCGTATCAGATCACCCTGCAGTTTGCCGACGTGCAGGGGCTTGAGGAAGGCTCTCCGGTCAGACTCGGTGGGGTAAATGTGGGGACCGTTCGCCGCGTACGCCTCGAGCCGCACAGGGACTTCCCGGGGAAGCCCGCGGCGGTGCAACTGACTATCAAGCCGGACACGGTTCTCTATCGTTCAGACACGTTCGAGATCAAGCAGGGTGCGCTTGTTGGCGACAAGTACGTCTCGATCAGGCGGCCTACCGACGTCGAAGGTCCCCGCCGACGAGTCGCTGACGGCGATGTGATCGGCGGCGGCGCCGCCAGCAGCGCCGAAGTAGTCATGGACGAGGTGCGAGAGCTGATCGCCTCGGCTCAGGTCGCGGTGGCGGCCGTCAATGCTGTGGTAACCGACGTGGAGATGCAGCAGGACCTCCGCCAGACGATGGCCAATCTCCAGCAGGCCACAGAGCGGGCGGTGCTCGTCTCCAACCGAGCGGTGGAAATCGTTGACGTTGTCGCCCGGGTGGGGGCGGCGAATGAGCAGCGCATTGCGGAAGTGATGACCAATCTCGTCGGTGCCTCAGAGAGCATCGAGGAATCGACGGGGCAGATACAACGGATGCTGGCGACCAATCCGCTGCCCACGCAGCTTGCCATGGCGGGCGACAACGTTGTGCGGGCGTCCGCGGACGTCGCCGAGATGGCGGCGCTGGTGCGGGAGCAGGTCGAGACGACAACAGTGACCGATGACGCTGAGGCGGCGTTCGCTAACCTGCGCGTGGCAAGCGACAACATTGCTGAAGCCAGTGAGGGTGTCGCGGCGCTGGTCGGGGATGAGCAGCTTGGGACAGACCTCAAAAGCGCCATTGAGAACGTGCGGCAGGCCACGGAATCTCTGCAACGGGCGTCCGAGGCCGCCGAGGAGATCATGACCGACGAGCAGGTGAACGAGGACCTGCGTGTGGCGGTGCATGAGTTGCGCCTGACGGCGGAATCAAGTCGTGGCACGATGGAGAGAGCTGAGGGCCTTATCTCCGATGTCGAGAGCACCATGGAGTCCGTGCGAGCTACACAGGAAATATTCACCGGCATCAACACGCGGACGCGCTTTGAGTTGCGCTCGATTGAGGGCGATGGCATCAGGGCCGACGCAGGGTTTGATATTCGCCCCTCCCGCGATGCCCATCACTTCTGGCGCCTCGGTCTGCGCGACGTCGAGGACAGCGCCGCGCTTGACCTCCAGTACGGGCGCCTGATGGGGAGCAGTGTCGGTCGCGTGGGGCTCTTCGGCGGCGAACTCGGAGTCGGGTACGATTGGAACCAGGCCGGGAGCGGCTCGCTGGAGGCGGAGCTTTACGACCTCGATTCGCTGCGCATGGACCTGCGGTGGCGGATGAACCTGCAGCGGGACTACAGCCTGCTGCTGGGGTTCGAGCGACTACTCCAGAGCGGCGGCCCCGACCCGATGCTCGGGATACGCTATCAGACTGATTACTAGCGATGTATGCCCCCTCGGGGCCTATTGTCGTACAACCGTAAGCAGAGCGGTCGGGTCATTCGCGCGGCCGTGAGCCATCCAAAACGGCGATGTCCAGCCGCCGGGCGGGCTTATCCGGCGGCCATTCGCATCAGGAGGACACAGATGAAGGTCATACTGCTCGAAGACATTCCGCGCGTCGGTCATGAGGGCGAGGTCATTGATGTTGCCGATGGCTACCTGCGCAACTACCTCGAGCCGCGCAACCTGGCAGTGCGTGCCACCAAGGGCGCGCTCAAGGACCTGGAGAACCGCCGCGATGCCATCGAGAGGCGCGACGACCAGAAGCGCGCCAGCGCTCAGGAGAAGGCCGAGGAACTGCGCGGCCAGCGGATCGTGGTGCGTGCCCCGACCGGCGAGGGCGGGCGTCTGCACGGCACCGTCACCACCGGTCAGATCGCACTGGCCGCCGAGGAGCAACTGCACATCGTGGTAGATCGCCGCGATATTGACATCCCCGAGGCGATCCGCGAGACCGGCGACTACCTCATCAACGCCAGGATCTACAAGGACGTCGAGGTCCAGCTTCCGGTCCGCGTTCTGGGCATTGATGAAGAGGAGCGCAGCCCCGAAGAGGTGCTCGAAGAGGTAGCGGAGCAGATCGCAGCGGAGGAGGAAGCTGTCGCAGCCGAGGAGGCCGAGGAGGCCGAGGAGGAGGTCGCCGAGGCCGAGGCTGAGGAGCAGGGGGCCGAGGAAGAGTAGTGCCCAGGATCAGGCAACCGCGATCTTGTTCTTCCGGACGGGAGGCCTGAATGATCGAGGAGAGCCGCAGGCAGCCGCGCGGAAGCTTAGCTGACCGGCTGCCACCTCAGGATCTGGAGGCGGAGCAGGCTACGCTCGGCTCCATGCTGATCGAGCCCGGCGCCGTGAGCCGGGCCATGGCCATCGTCTCGGAGGAGGACTTCTACCGCGAGGCCCACCGCCGCATCTTCTCCGCCATCAGGGCGGTGGATGAGGCCGGGGACCCGGTTGACGTCGTGACGGTCGGCGCTGAGCTTCGGCGCCGCGAGCAGCTTGCCGCTGTCGGCGGCGGGGAGTACCTCACGCGGCTGATCGGTGAGGTGCCTACGACCGCGCATATCATCCGCTACTCTACCATCGTCCATGAGAAGGCGGTGCTGCGGCGGCTGATCACGGCCGGCGGGGAGATCCAGGCACTCGGCTACGACAATCCGGAGGATCTTCAGAGCGCCCTCGATAGCGCGGAGCAGCGCATCTTCGAGATCGCGCAGCAGCGTTCGAGCAGGGAGTATGAGGATATTGGTCCGCTGGTGCATGCGACCATGCTGCACCTCGAGGAGGCCTCCAAGCGGGGCGAGACGGTAACAGGTATCCCGACGGGGCTTGATGACTTCGACAGGCTGACAGCAGGGCTGCAGAACGGCGACCTGGTGATTCTCGCCGGTCGCCCCTCGATGGGCAAGACCTCACTGATGGTCAACAACGTCGCGCTCGGTGCGGCGACCAATCGCAAGCGGCCGGTGCCGGTGGGCATCTTCAGTCTCGAGATGTCCGCCTCACAGCTTGCTGAAATGCTGCTGTGCGGCCGCGCGCGCGTCAACGGGTGGAGTCTCCGCGCGGGGCGGACGCGCCAGGACGATTGGGGGCGTATCGGCGCCGCGGCGGGTGCGCTTGCAAGCGCGCGCATCTTCATCGATGACACACCGGGCATCTCCATCATGGAGTTGCGGTCGAAGGCGCGGCGGATGAAGTCCAACGAGGACATCGGCCTCATCTGCGTGGACTACCTGCAACTGGTGAGCACCGGCGCTGCGAGGTCAGAGAACCGGCACCAGGAGATCGGTGAGGTCGCGCGTGCCATGAAGGCCATGGCGCGCGAACTCAACATTCCGGTCGTACTGGGCTCGCAGCTTTCACGCAATGTCGAGCGCCGCGAAGAGAAGCGGCCGATTCTGTCGGACCTGGCCGAGTCGGGCTCGATTGAGGCTGAGGCCGATATCGTCTGCATGCTCTTTCGCCCCAGTTACTACGAAAAGAAGAAGAACGTCGAGGAGACGGAAGCCGAGGAGCGGGCGCGGATCGAGCGCGAGAAGAACCAGCCTAAAGGGCCGGACAAGGCGGAGCTGATCGTGGCGAAGCACAGAAACGGCCCGGTCGGCACCATCGAGCTTCACTTTCAACAGGATTACCGAATCTTCGACAATTTCGACCGGTTCAGGGAAGGCTGAGGTAGACACATGAGGATACTCGTGGTCGGTTCCGGCGGCAGGGAGCACGCCCTCTGCTGGAAGATCGCCCAGAGCCCGCTTTGCGATGAGCTCTACTGCGCACCCGGGAACGCCGGCATCGCTCGGGTGGCCGAGTGCATAGCAATAAAGCCGGACGCGATTGAGAAGCTCGGAGACTTCGCGGAGGAGCAGGAGATCGATCTGACGGTAGTCGGGCCGGAGCGGCCACTCATCTACGGGATCGTGGATCATTTCCGCAGCCGGGGCCTGACGATCTACGGCCCCACCGCCTCGGCCGCGCGCCTCGAGGGCAGTAAGGCGTTTACCAATGAACTGCTCCATCGCGCTGGCGTGCCTGGCAAGCGCTTCAAAGTATTTACCGATCCCGCTAAGGCCCAGGCTTATATTCAGCGCGAGGGCGCGCCGATTGTCGTGAAGGCTGACGGCGAGGCCGCGGGCAAAGGCGTGACGGTCGCCGAGAACGTTGAGGACGCCTTCGACGCGGTTGATCGCTGCATGGTGGAGAAGGCATACGGTGTCGCCGGAGAGCGCGTGGTTGTCGAGGAGTACCTTCAGGGGGAGGAGTGTTCCATCAAAGTCTTCTGCGACGGCGAAACAATCGTCCCGATGGTGCCGTCACAGGACTATAAGCGCGTCTATGATGGCGATGAGGGCCCCAATACCGGCGGAATGGGCTGCTACAGCCCCGTTCCGGCGGTCTCACCGGAGCTTTTGGAGGAGATCCTCAGCGACATCATCTACCCCACCGTCGAGCAGATGGACGAGGACGGCACTCCGTTCAGCGGGACGCTCTATGCGGGGATCATCCTGACAGAGGACGGCCCGCGGCTGCTGGAGTACAACTGCCGCTTTGGCGACCCGGAGACGCAGGTGGTGCTACCAAGACTCGAAAGCGATCTTGTAGAGCTTCTGCTGGCCACCGCTGAGGGGCGCCTCAACGAGGTGGAGGCGAAGTGGAGCGACGATGTCGCTGTCTGCGTCGTCTGTGCCTCGGGCGGCTATCCGGGCAGCTACGAGAGCGGCAAGGAGATCACCGGCCTCAAGGAGGCACAGGTGGACGAGCGCGTCGTAGTCTTCCATGCCGGCACCCGCCGCATGGGGCGGCGTTGCTTCACCGACGGCGGCCGCGTGCTTGGCGTGAGCGCCCTCGGCAGCGACTTTTCCGATGCACGCGACCGAGCATACTCCGCGGTCGCGAAGATCAACTTTGAGGACATGTACTTCAGGACCGACATCGCAGAGCGCGCGGTGGGCAGGTAGCGGGGCGGGCGCGAGGGCACATATCATCAGGAACAGGTGAACCGATGGCAGGCAAGCAGCCGGTGGTTTCCATCGTCATGGGAAGTGAGTCCGATCTCGCTGTGATGCAGCCTTGTGCGGATCTCCTCGCCAGGCTCGGGGTCGCGCATGAGATCCGCATCATGTCCGCTCACCGGACGCCCGAGTTGGTCGCAGAGTACGCCTCCGGCGCGGCCGAAAGAGGACTGCAGGTAATCATCGCGGGAGCGGGTGCCGCCGCGGCCTTGCCCGGCGTAGTCGCCGCTCATACCCAGCTTCCGGTCATCGGGGTACCCATCGACGCCACCGCTCTGCGGGGCGTCGATGCGCTTTATGCGATCGTGCAGATGCCATCGGGCATCCCGGTGGCGACGGTGGGGATCGACGGGGCGAGCAATGCAGCGGTCCTCGCGGCGCGAATCCTCGCGCTGCAGGACACAGAACTTGCCGGGCGGCTTGATGCGATGACGCAGGAGCGAGCCGCGAAGGTCATCGAAAGCGACAGCAAGGTGCGCAGGGAGGCACAATGAACAGCATGCAGTGCTGTGGCGACTGCTTCTATCAGATACACGACACGACCTGGCGAGACGCCTGTGGCGTCTTCGGCATCATTTCGCCCGGAACTGATGACATCTCGCGCCTCTGCTACTTCGGCCTCTTCGCCCTGCAGCATCGGGGCCAGGAAAGCGCCGGTATCGCCGTCGGCGCAGGCGGCGAGATAGACCTTCACACCGGCATGGGCCTCACCACCCAGGTCTTTGATGACGAGGACCTCGCGCGACTTCAGGGCGACGTGGCCCTCGGACACGTCCGCTACTCGACGATGGGCTCGAACGTGATCGAGAACGCTCAGCCCTTCGCTGCGGAGCATTCCAGCGGCCCATTTGCGGTGGCCCACAACGGCAACCTGGTGAATGCACGGGCGCTGCGCGATCGACTGGAGGCCGCGGGCACCGTCTTCGGCGCCACCAGCGACACCGAAGTGCTGACTCAGTTGATCGCGCGCTCACCGCAGGAGCGGCTGGAGGACGCCATCGCCGAGGCCATGCATGAGATCGAGGGAGCCTACTCGCTGGGCATCATCACCCCCGACAGACTGATCGCGGTGCGCGATCCCCACGGCGTTCGCCCGCTCTGCATCGGTCGCCTCAACGGCGACTCGTGGGTCATCGCCTCCGAGACCTGCGCGCTGCACACCATCGGCGCCGACTACGTGCGCGAGGTCGAACCGGGCGAGATCGTCACCCTCACGCCCGGCCGGATGCAGTCCATGCAGGTGATCGAGCCCGAGCGCAAGGCATGCTGCATCTTCGAGTTCATCTACTTCGCCCGCCCCGACAGCCACATCTACGGGCGCTCCATCTACCAGTCGCGCGTGCGCATGGGCCACATGCTGGCAGGCCAGTCGCCGGTCGAGGCGGACATGGTCATGGGTGTGCCGGAGACGGGCATCCCTCACGCCGTTGGCTTCGCCGAAGTGTCGGGCATCCCGTTCGGCGAGGGCTTCATCAAGAACCGATACATCCACCGCACCTTCATCAAGCCCAGCCAGCGGATGCGCTCGCTGGGCGTACGGATGAAGCTCACACCTCTGCGCGAAGCCGTCGCGGGCAAGCGCCTCGTGGTGGTGGATGACTCGATCGTGCGCGGCACGACCACTGGCCCCGAGATTCAGCTTCTTCGCGAGGCCGGCGCCCGGGAGATCCACCTGCGCATATCGTGCCCGCCGATCAAATTCCCCTGCTTCTACGGGATAGACACCTCGGCGGGGCGCTCTGAACTGATCGCCGCGCGCATGAACAAGGAAGCGATCCGCGAGCATATCGGCGCGGATTCACTCGACTTTCTGCATCTGAACAACCTCGTCAAGGCGGTCGGCCTGCCTAAGGGCAACTTCTGCACCGCCTGCTTCAGCAACGACTACCCGATCGAGGTGCCCGAGCACCTGAAGGTCACGAAGTTCGACCTCGAAGCCACGAAAGCGTGACGGTAGCTTTGGTGGTAATCAGAGCGCAAACCGCTGGAGGGCCCGGTCGCCTGACGGGCCCACAGCCATAGCCATTAGCTGGCCGCTTGCAGCTTGCAGCGACCACAGGAGACGATATGAGCGAGGGCGCGACATACAAACGGGCGGGCGTTGACATAGACGCGGGAGAGCGCGCGGTTGACCTGATGAAGGCTGCCGTGAAGTCCACGCACACCGCGGCGGTCATCAGCGGTCTGAGCGACTTCGGCGGCATGACGACCCTCGGTGGCGACTACGCCGACCCGGTGCTCGTTGCCGGGACCGATGGCGTCGGCACCAAGCTCAAGATCGCATTCGCGCTCGACAGGCATGATACCGTCGGCCAGGACTGCGTGGCCATGTGCGTGGACGACATCGTCTGCCAGGGCGCGCGGCCGCTGCTCTTCCTCGACTACGTGGGCATCGGCAAGCTGATCCCGGAGACGATCGCGGAGATCGTCTCGGGCATCGCCGAGGGCTGCCGCATCGCCGGATGCTCGCTGCTTGGTGGCGAGACGGCCGAGCTTCCGGACATGTACGGCGAGGGCGAGTATGATCTTGCGGGCTTCGCGGTGGGCATCATGGAGCGCGCGGACGTCATTGATGGCTCGGCGGTCGCTGCGGGCGACGTGCTGATCGGCCTGCCATCGTCGGGCCTGCACAGTAACGGCTACTCACTGGCGCGATACGTGCTGCTGGGTGAAGCCGCGCTACCGCTTGATGAGGACCCCGGCGATCTTGGCCGCACGCTCGGCGAGGAACTGCTGGAGCCGACACGCATCTACGCCGGATCGCTGGTGCGGCTCTTCGATGAGGCGCCTCTCCCCCACGCCATCACGCACATCACCGGCGGCGGGATCGGAGGCAACATCGCGCGCGCCATCCCCGACGGCCTGACTGCGCGCGTGGATATGTCCAGCTTCAGCCGCCCGGCGATCTTCGACTTGATCCAGCGCACAGGGGATGTCGCGGAGGCGGAGATGCGCCGCACCTTCAACCTTGGCATAGGCATGGCGCTTGCGGTCGCCGAGGGTGCCGCCGACGCGACGCTCGACATCCTCTCCGCCGCCGGTGAAGAGCCACTCGTCATCGGCGAGGTCCGCGAGGGCGGCGAGGGCGGCTGCGCGCTGGAGTAGAGCTGTCGTTGTAGTTCGGAGCGACGCAGGTGGCGGCAGGTGCGTCGGCCGTTCGGCGCGAGAACCCTACGCCTCCGCTCCTACGGGCAGCCGCACCGTCACCGTCGTCCCCTCGCCCATGCGTGAGTCGACCTCGATCGTACCACCATGCTCCTCCTCCACGATCCGGCGACACGAGAACAGGCCCATCCCCGTTCCGGTCTCCTTCGTGGTGAAGAACGGCTCAAACAACCGCTCCTGCTGCTCGGGTGGCATTCCCGGACCGGTGTCCGTCACCGACAGCGCGACCTCATCGCCGTCAAGCTCAGTCTTGATCGTGAGCGTGCCCGCATTGGGCGCGATCGCCTCCATCGCGTTGAGCGACAGGTTCAGCAGCACGCGATCAAGCTGTGTCGGCACCGCCTGCACGAGCGGCAGGTCCTCCGCAAGTTGCAGCTCAAGCTGCACCTGCTCGTGCTGCAACTCGGTGCGGATCATCGAAAGGGCGCCGTCCACGACATCGTTGAGGTTCGTCGGGGTCATCTCCGCGCGCTCGGGGCGCGAGAATGACTTCAGTCGCTCCACCAGCGCCAGCAGCCGCTGAAGCTGCCGCTCCAGCGCCTCACGCGTCTTCTCATCCACCTCGCCGCGATCCATGGACAGGTCCACCAGCGTCACCATCGGCGCTACCACGTTCGCCATATCGTGCGCCACGGTGGCCGAGAGGGTGCCGATGATCGACAGCTTTTCCGTGCGGATGATCTGCTCCTGCGCGTGCTGCAGTTCCTCGTATGCCTGGCGCAGTTCGGTGTAGAGCCGCGCGTTCTCGATGGCCACCGCGGCCTGCGCGGCGATGGAACTGACCATCTCCGCGTCGCCGCGGTCGAAGACATGCGTGGCCGAGGTCGTGTCCAGGAAGATCACGCCCAGCACCTCACCCGCCCGCAGCAGTGGGGCGCAGATGGCCGATCTGATACGCAAATCGCGAACCGACTCGACATCGCCGAAGCGCTCGTCGGCCATGGCGTCCGAAAGCAGCAGCGTCGTGCGGCGCTCCATCGCCTGCTCCACGATACTGCGGCTGATCGCCCGACCCTCGGAGCGATCATCGAGCGGCCAGACCGCCCTCGCCTCCAGATCGCCGGTGTCGGCACCGCGTAGCAGGAGAAACGCGCGCTCGGCGGGCATCACGCGCATGATGCTGCGGAGCAACTCGTTCAGCAGCGAGGAGAGGTCCAGCGTGCTGCCCAATGCCGCCGAGACATCGCGCATCACGTCAAGGCGACGCGCCAGTTCATCGGCATCAAGCTGCCGTTCGGCCTCGGCGCCAGGCTGAACCGAGAAGACGATCGCACCGGGGCTGTCCTCCGGCTCCTCCTCGACGAGCACGACCGCATCGGCGGCCGAGGCCTCGGGGGTGGGCTCCTCCTCCAGCAGCAGCCACGTGCGGCCCATGCGAAAGGCCTCACCCGGCCCGACAGGGGTCGCGTCGTGGATGCGGCGGCGCCCAACAAACGTCCCGTTGGTTGAATCGAGGTCGTCGAGCAGCCATGTGCCGCTGTGGGTGCGCGAAATTTGCGCGTGAAAGCGCGACACTCGCGGATCGAGCGGAAGTGCGACATCGTTCTCCGCGCGCCTGCCGAGCGTCAGCACGTCCCCGTTCACGTCAAATTCGTAACCGGCCATGTCGCCGGTCAGTACCCGCAGCTTCACTTCACTGCACCTCGTCATCCTGTAGCGAGGCCGGGGTGACCGCCTGCCCCTCGACCTCTTCCTCGATGCCAGCCACAGCAGGCGCTGTATCATGCGCCGCGATTGCAAAGAACTCCTGCAGACCGGCCATCAGCGCCCGCGCTGCGCTTTCGGTGAAGGCATCCGTCCGCATGCGCGCCTCCTCAGCGCGGTTGCTGACGTAGGCGCACTCGACGAGCACGCGCGGGACGTCTCCCCAGCGCATGACGTAGAACTGCTGCCACGCCACCAGGCGGTTCTTCGTCTTCAGGTGCGCGCAGAGATGCTTCTGCATCAGTCTTGCCGGCAAGGCGCTCATCGGCGTCCAGTAGTATGTCTCGGTCCCGTACGCGGACGCCCGGTTGCCCGATCCCACGGCGTTATTGTGAATCGACAGGAAGAAGTCTGAATCCGGATGCTCGCTCGCCGCCAGACGCGCCTCAAGCTCCTGCCGCTGATTGCAGCCCGGTGGTCCGATCGCCACATCGCTCCTGCGCAGCAGTCGCGGGATTGCCCCCTGCTCGATCAGCAGGCGTTCGAGGCGCAGTGCGATGCGCAGGTTGACGTCCTTCTCACGCACCCCGGTCGGCCCGACCGCCCCGCTGTCGGAGCCACCGTGGCCGGGATCAATCACGATCACCTTGCCGGCGAGCGAGGCGCCGTAGTAAGGCCTTCGCACCAGCATCTGCAGATGGCCATCGCTCTGCACAACGCGCCAGCCACGGTGCTGCTTGAAGGTCAGATGTATATTCAGGCGCGCCCAGTCATCGGCCACCTGCACCGCCTCAACGGCCCAGACGCAGGGGTCTTCGGGGAATTGCCGGGTGCCGACCTCGGCCAGGCGCACGCCGTAGAGATCCAGCGTCAGCGCAGGGACCTCGAGGTGCTGCGTGACGCGGTAGGCGATCGGCGACGGTATCTCAAGTGACAGGATCGTTCCCGCGTCGATGCCCGACATGGCGTAGTCCGCCACGTCCTGTACGGGCGGCCGCGGAACGGACCGATCCAGCGGCCGGACGTGACTCTGCTCGACCCAGGCCTGCAGCGATGACGTGAGCGCCACGCGATAGAATCCCTGCGAGAAGTCGTCCGCCCAGATGGTGATGCCGGGGGGCAGGACCGTCACCCGCCGATGCTCGCGAGTGGGCCCGATACGGATGTCGGTGCGCGGTTCGGTGGTCAGCAGAGCGCGCGCGGCGTCTGCAGGCGTTGCGTAGGCTATCCCCGCCAGCGCCAGACAGACAGCCGCGATGCGCACCCACGGCGTTGACTGTGTCCGAGGGTGGGTATATACTTTGCACAAGATTGCCGTCATTGAGTGCTCCCGAGGTGGTGGCGATGTTCACACGACGCAACCGGCGCGCAGGCTTCACCGCCGTAGAGGTGCTTGCCGTCGTGAGCATACTGACGAGTCTCGGTGGCAATGCGTTCGTTGGCAGCACCTCGAAAGCCCATCAGACCGCCTGTCAGCAGCAACTCCGCCAGATCGGCATGGCCATCCAAATGCGCACGATGGAGGGCGAGCCGCTCCCCCGGGCATGGTTCTATCCGCCCGATCCTCCACATCCGGCGCGAGAACAGTATAATATCGCGCGGATCCTGGCAAGCGACGTGCCGGCGCAGATGTTCATCTGCCCTGGTGCGCCGCAGGCTATCCAGCAGCGCGGCAACTGCTACGTATATAATGACATGGTGGGCGGGAAGCTGGCCGATCAGATTCCCAACCCGGCGCAGACATGGCTGATGATGGACATCAATGTCGTGAGTAGCGAGATTCCACCGGCGCACAACGGCGGCTGCAATGTGCTCTTCGTAGACGGACACGTGAAGTGGTATCCGGCCAGTCAGCTACCGAAGTTCGCGCTGCCCGAGCAGCAGGAGGAGTAGCCGCTTGATATGGAAGCCTTTTGCCGAGTTACAGGGGCGGGCTGGCAGTGACGGATAGCACACCCACCGTTGCAGGCGCCTACGGTGGCCAACTCACGGGGGCATGGATCGGGCTATTTGTTCTGGTCATGTCTCTGGTGATGCTCTTCTCGATCATCCAGCCCCTTGGGCGTACTCCGGATGAAATTGCACACATGCAGTATGTGAGCTTCCTCACTGAGAACCATCGGTTACCAACTTTCGCACCTATAGGGGGGGGTGAAGGCGGTTATGAAGCTCAGCATCCCCCGCTGTACTACGCAGTGATGGCGGTTGCGTACGGCGCTACGGAAGTGCTGGAGGAGCGATGGCGCTGGCATGTCTTACGTTGGTTGACGGCCCTGCTTGTTGGCGGAGGTGGCTTACTTGTAGTGAGAGCCCTGTTTCGACGGCTCTGTGGAGACACTCCCCGGTTGGCATTGGCGGGCGCCTCGGCCGTAATGCTCATGCCGCTGACCGTCCTCTATGCCTGTCACATAAACCCAGATGGCCCCGCGTTTCTGCTGGTAACAGTCGCACTGTACCTGGCACTGCTGACCGCGCATGAGCCCCCATCGCTGACGAGAGCACTACTGCTGGGGATCACCATCGGTGCAGCGTCTCTGGTAAAGATATCCGCGCTGATCGCGCTCGTTCCCCCCGTTGTTGCGTGGGCGTATCTCGCCCGTGGAAAAAAGCCGAAGGGCTGGCACCGTGACATGGCGGTGACGATGGGCTTTGCCTTCGCCATCGGGGCATGGTGGTACGTCCGCAACGCCGTATACTACGGCTCGCCATTCATCCACACATCCGCACCCTATGGTTCCGCGCTTGAGAACGCGTTTGCCAGCGGCCGCTTCGGCTTCTTTGCCTGGCTTGCCATCCGTGAGACTTTCCTGAGCACCTGGATCCAGCGCGGGTGGCTGCCCTCCGGGCCGCTCGAATGGGGATTCTACGGCCTCATCGGGGTCCTGCTCGCCGTGGCGATCACAGGTTGGATCACGCGCACCTCCGAAGATGGCGAAGGTGCTACAAGTTACCGAACGACTGGAGCGGTGATATCGCTCGTACTGCTGATATCGGTGCTTATAGGTCAGCAGTCGGCTTTCTGGCTGTCCGACGTCGAGTTCAACGCGGGCGGCCGATACGTCCTCATGGCAATGCCCGGAATCGTCCACCTCATTCTGAGTGGGTGGTCGAGGCTGCTGAACCGCCGGGTCTCATTGATCGTCTTCGGCTCTCTGTCGGCCGCTCTCGTAGTCGTAAATGTACTCAGCGCCTGGCACATAGTAACGGTGCTGAATTCCCGCTACGCTCCCGGATGGAAGATCTTCCACTTTCCGCCCGGCTAGGGCTGGCGCATCTGGCGCCCATTTTGGATTAAGCACCTGCGTGATGTTCCACATTGCCAGCCCATTGTAGATGACAAGCAGCGCGACAAGCAGCCACACGATGCGTAGCGACCAGCCTCTTCCGAGGGCACCGCGAAGGCCTGCGATCATCACGAGCGAAAAGCCAATGATGGCCTGCTGCAAGAACTTCCCACCCTCTTCATTGTTGTGGAAGCTGTAGAGCAGACACCAGTGAACCGATCCTGCATATACGCCGAGCACCATGACTACGGAGGCTGCGGTGGCCGCAACCGCCTGCCATTGCCAACCATTATAGGAAGCACGAGCACCGAATACCATGCCCGCCAGAACAAGCAAGCTTGCTGCAAGAAGCGCTGATAGAACCCAGGGGGCCGCGAAATCCGGTAACCATCCGACCTGGCTCCAACTGCTCAACCAAGTGCCCCGCACGACATAGCCTACCTGCCAGACAAGTTGCTCATAGGAAAGCGTTGCCAGTACCGCAGACCATGATCGAAGTCCCGTTCCTCGTTCTATCGGCATGATCTCGCCGTAGTCGAGAACGTTCCGCAGATACCACCATGCACTCGCGATGAGGACGCCGCCAACCCATGCTCCCAACGAGAGGAATAGTGATTTCGCACCACTTCTGTCTCGCCGCCAGCGCCAGAGTACCACCAATGCGAGGCCAGGCAGCAATACCAGGCTGCTCTGTTTGGAGACTATGGCAGTCCCGAGCGCAATGCCCGACCACAAGAAGGCGGTAACGTGTTCCGCACGCTCCACCGTCAGCGCTCGTACGCTAAGGTAGATAGCGAGGGAGCTGAACAGAATCGCGGCTGCATCCGCATAGATCACCGAGCTAAGCATCAGTCGGTAAGGCATTACTGTAACAAGCGCAGTCCCCGCAATCACCTCCGTTGGACTCGCCGGAAAAATGCGTTCAAAGGTCCGCCACGCCAGCCATACCACAGGCAGCCCGAGAAGTAGCGACCACGCTCGAAAGACGTATAGCTGACCGGTGAGAGTCATCCAGTCAGTAAGGTGGTAGATAATTGCGAGTGGCCAGTAATAGATAGGACCATGGTGGGATGTACTAGCCGGATCCGCTGTGAAGTAATATTCGCGGAGATCGCGTACCGGGGACTCCCAGATCGGTAGATCCCAGTTCTCCGCGACGTACTTTACGTGCGAGTAGTGCAGTGGCTCATCCGGCACGGCACCCCAGTGAGGGAGGATCGCAACATACACTGCCGAAATAACGACGTGCGCTGTCAGCAGTATCCAAAGCCATCTACGCGAAGGATGCCGTTGCTGGACCATGTCTGGCTCGAACTCATTCTTCTCCTGCATCTGTCTCTCCCAGCCAACCGGATACTCGGGCGGCGTCATGTTTCACGCAGCGGGGGCGGAAGTCCTTCTACCCGTCAAAATCGCAGAGACATGATGTAGTAGTGCAACCGCTGTAGGCTAGTCGTCGTTGTGCCTGTGTGAATTCATGTCCAGCCATAAACTGGAGGACCTGCGGCCTTGAACACTGCTTGTAGCGTAATCATCATCGGTGGCGGGCCGGCGGGGCTGGCCGCTGCAAGAGAGCTTGCCCTCGCCTCACACCCTGCGACGTTGCTGGAGGCCGACGCCGTAGTCGGCGGTCTCTCGCGCACCGTCCAGCACAACGGCTTCCGCTTCGACATCGGAGGACATCGCTTCTTCACGAAGATCGAGGAGGTCCACCGGACGTGGGAGGAGATGATGGGTGATGACTTCCTCACCCGCGAGCGGCTCTCGCGCATCTTCTTCCGCGGCCAACTGATGGACTATCCGCTGAAGATCGGTTCCACGCTGCGGGTGCTGGGCCTCAAGGACTCCATCATGGCGATGCTCAGCTACTTTGCCGCGCAGATTCGCCCGCTGCCCGAGGACAGCTTTGAGGGATGGGTGACGAACCGCTTCGGCCACCGTCTCTACGAACACTTCTTCAAGACCTACACGGAGAAGGTCTGGGGGATGCCATGCTCGGAGATCAGCGCGGACTGGGCCGCCCAACGCATCAAGTCACTGTCGCTCTGGGGCGCGGTACGTGACGCGCTGCTCAAGCGTGGCGAAGCCGAGGCGACAAGCCTGCTGCGCAGCTTCCGCTACCCACGCCTGGGGCCGGGGATGCTCTACGAGCGCTATGCGGACGAGGCGGTGGAGGCCGGATGTGACCTGCGCCTCGAACGTGAGGTGACCGGCCTGCACCTCGATGGCGGCCGCGTCAACCACGTGACCTCCGATGGCGAGGCGGGCGAGGAGGTGCATGAGGCCGGACAGTTCATCAGCAGCATGCCCATCGGCGAACTGGTGGCGATGATCTCCCCCGCCGCGCCTGATGAGGTGATGGAGGCGGCCCGGAACCTGCGGCAGCGCTCGTTCCTGACGGCGGCGCTGATCGTCGCCGAACCGGACCCGTTCCCCGACCAGTGGATCTACGTGCACGAGCCGACTGTCAAGCTCGGGCGCGTGCAGAACTACCGGAACTGGAGCCCGGAGATGGTCCCGGACGCGGATAGGTGCTGCATCGGCGTGGAGTACTTCGCCTGGGACACCGACGCCATCTGGTCGTCGCCGGATGAGGAGATCGTGGAGCTTGCGACGCGCGAGATGGGGCAGCTTGGCCTGATAGACCCCACGCTCGTGGTTGACGGAGCAGTGGTCCGGATGCGCGATGCCTATCCGGTCTACGATCCGGGTTACGCGCGGCGGGTGAATGTCGTTCGCGAGTGGTTGGCGACTATCCCGAACCTGCAGACGATCGGCCGCGCCGGGCAGCATCGCTACAACAACATGGACCACTCGGTGCTGACGGGGATGTATGCCGCGCGCAATGTCCTCGGCGAGGACATTGATGTGTGGGGCGTGAACGTGGAGGAGCAGTACCTGGAGCGGAAGTAGGCGCTCGGCCGGAAGCATGCTACGTCAGTCCATGCTCCCGGATCGCAGGCACTCAAGGTCAACCGTCACCCATCGGAAGCCGAGTTCACGCAACTCCGACGCCACTTCGCTCCGCAGCGGCTCAGAGGCCAACTCCGCCACACGCTCAAGCGGCACCTCGATCCGCGCGAGGCCGCCATGGTCGCGCACCCGCAGCGCCTCGAAGCCTCTCGCGCGCAGCAGGTCCTCTGCTGCGCCGATCCGCGTAAGGCGCTCCTCGGTCAGTTCCTCGCCGTAGGGGACCCGCGTCGCGAGACAGGCCATCGGCGGATCATTCCACGTCGGGAGGCCGCGCTGCCGGGATAGCTCGCGGACATCCTGCTTGTTCAGCCCGGCCTCCGCCAGTGGAGCGCGGATGCCCATCTCCTCCGCCGCTCGCCTGCCGGGGCGATGCGCCGAAACATCATCAAGCTGCTCGCCATGCGCCACCCACGGCAGCCCCTGCACCGCCGCAAGATCGAGCAGGTGCTGGAAGAGCACCTTCTTGCAGTGATAGCAGCGATCGGGTGGATTCTCGCGCACCAGCGGCTCATCAAGCTGACAGGCGCCGATGACCATGTGCCGGACCCCGGCATGTGCGGCTATCTGCTCCGCCCGCTCAATCTCCGAGGCATGAAACAACGGTCCCTGCGCGGTGACGGCAAGCGAGCGTGGGCCGAGCACCTCGCCCGCGACATCAACCAGCAGTGAGCTATCCACACCGCCGGAGAGCGCGATCAACACGCCGCCCATCTCGCCCAGGATCTCCGCCAGTCTTTCGGCTTTCGCGTCAAGTTCCATCTGCATCACCCCACCATCATTCGCCGCGAAAGCCAATCATGCCTGCGCGGAATTGCCGCCGGTGAAGGTCTCACGCACGGCACGTGGAATTGCCTCGGGCGAGGCACAGGGTGATAAAGACAAGCCGAGGAGAGTTGGCCATGAAGACGCTGAAAGTAGCGATGATCGGAGCGGGCGGGCGCGGCATGAGTCACATCCGCTCGATTGCAGGAGCGCCCAACATAGAGTTCGTCGCGATCTGCGACATGGTGGAGGCGGCGGCGAAGCCGATCGTCGAGGAGTTCAACGTCCCGTGGGTGGGCAGCATCGAGCAACTGATCGCCGACTATGAGATTGACGGCTGCGGCATCTGTGTGCCCACGCCCTACCACTACGACACCGCGATCCAGGTCATCGAGGCCAACAAGCACCTCGTGACCGAGAAGCCGATGGCGCAGAGCATCGCCAGGGCGCGCGAGATGCGCGATGAGGTGGAGAAGCGCGGCCTCGTGGCGGCGATCTCGTATCAGCTTCGCTTCGGCCCGGTCTACCGGAGGATGAAGCAGCTTTGCGAGCAGATCGACCCGCTGCAGATCATCTTCGCACGCCAGCGAAGCATGATGGGACCGAAGTACCTCAGCCCCGAGCCATTCGACGGTATCATGGACTTCATCAGCCATGATATCGACATGATCCCGTTCCTCGCCGGGCGCGAGCCGAAGCAGGTCTTCGCCACCATGGGCCGCGATGTCTGGGCGGACGTGAACGCGATCGAGTACATCGGCGCGCAGATCGTCCTTGGAGAGGGCCCGCATCAGACCGTGGGCGTCATCTCCTCGTCTCAGGGCGGCGGCGGAGTGCCGCAGCGGCTGGATGTTGTCGGGCGCAACGGCCTCGCGGTGGCAACGGGCAACGAGGTGCGCTATGCTGTCGGCCCGAACCCGATGCCCGGCGAGACGCGCGATACGTGGAATGACAGCTTCCTCGGTGAGGCGCGCGATTTCACCGCCGACCTTTACCAGCACTGGGCGAATGCCTGTCTCACCGGCGCGGACCTCGCCCCAGGAGCGACCTACCGCGACGGCTACAACGCGCTGCTCACCTCGCTCGCGATGGTGCAGTCGGGCGAGACGGGCGAAGTCGTGGACCTGGCGGAGTTTGCTGCGGCGTCTGAGTAGCGCATCAGTCGCTGAGTAGTCTGCAAGCAACGGGCGCGGCCTTAGTGGCCGCGCCCGCTTGACTCAAAGCCTCTTTTCGCACGGACAGGAGTGTCCATGCACGGAACGAGGCTACCGTCGGCGACCGTCATTCAGTTCGAGGAAGTACTCCACGTAAGGCAGTGACCGCTCGAAGCCCGCTTTCTCATACATTGCGCGCGCGGGAGCATGTCCCTCATCGCCGCCGGTCAACACTCGCGCGGCACGCATGCCCTCGCGCCGGAAGAGGTCAAGAGCATGACGAACCTGCGCAGTGCCGATGCCGCGCCCCTGATGTGTCGGCGCCACGGCGTTGTTGGAGATCTCCCCCACGCCCTGATCGTCGTAGAGACGCCACGTCAGGAAGCCGACCACCGCGCCCCCAGCCTCGCTAACGATGGCACAATCGCTGCGGTCTCGCACCTGTGCGGAAACGCTCAGGCGCTTACGTTCTGACCAGTCGCCGAACACGGCCTCCCAGACGCTGTCGCCGATCAACTCGCGCCAGCTTTCGAAGATGCAGCGCCATGCCTCCACGGCGATCTCAGCGCAGCGCTCGGCGTCCTCTGGCCTGGCCGGTCTGATCTCCGCCACTCTACTGAGCCGGCGTGACAACGAGATCGTCGAAGCGCACCCAGTAGGCGCCTTCGGTCTCGGTATTCAGCACGCCGGTGTCGCCGCCGCTCTCGAGGCGGATGGTGGCCATGCAAGCGTCGGCGGGCGCGGTGACGGTGGCGGTCAGTTCGGTCCATTCGAACGTCCCGCCGGCGCGCTCGGTGTCGGCCTTGATCTCGACCTCGCTGGCAACGCCCGGCTCGGTCTTCCACCAGTGCACGCGCGCGTAGACCATGTTCTCAGGCGCGCCCTCGGCGGTGGCCCACACGGAAACGTTGTACTGCTTCCCAGCCTCGACGGCGAATGCCGGACTGCGCGCGATCCCTCGCCCGTCTTTGCCGATGTTCATCAGCAGGGAGGTGGTGCCGCTATGCACAACCTCTTTGCACTCGATGAACTCGACCGGGCCGACGATCACATCCGTGATCCAGCCCTCGAAGCCGTTCTCGAAGCCACCGTTGGTGACCAGGTTGTCCTGGGCGAAGCCGGCTGCCGCCAGCATCGCGACAAGTACCGTGACAATGATCAAGCGCATCGTCTCAGCCTCCATGCGAAGCGTCAGTTCAGGCCCTGTCAGCCTCGCTCTACTAATGCGTACCCCGTCGACGAGTCATGTCAATGATTCTTCGTCCAGGTAGCGTAATCCTCCAAGCGCACGATCTTCGGCGACCTGGCTCTTCCTCTGTGTGTGGCCTCGAGGTGGAGCGGGTGTCAGGAGCCGATCACGTGGACCTTCATGGTGTTGGTGGTGCCGCGTCGACCGATCGGCGTACCGGCGGTGATGACAACCACGTCACCGTCGTTAGCAAGCGCCAGCTCGCGCAGTTGGTGATCTATGTCATGGATCATCTCGTCGGTGTCATCCACCGGCTCGATGATCAGCGGCTGCACACCCCAGTAGAGGTTGCAGCGTCGAGCGGTCTCGGGCAGCGGAGTGGCTGCGATGATCGGCATGTGCGGGCGGCACTTGGAGGCCAGTCGCGCGGTGCCCCCCGACTGCGTGAAGGCGACGATCAGCCGCGCGTTGAGGACCTCCGCGGTACTCGCAGCAGCGCGGCTCACCGCATCGGCGAAGTCCATGACGCTGGCACTGCGCAGTGGAACCGAGCCAAGGGCCTCACGACGAAGCTCCCGCTCGGCGAGAATGGCGATGCGCCGCATCATCTGCACGCTCTCGACCGGATACTTGCCGATGGCGGTCTCCCCCGATAGCATCAGCAGATCGGTGCCATCGAAGACGGCATTGGCGACATCCGAGGCCTCCGCGCGTGTAGGCCGCGGGTTGCTGGTCATCGACTCGAGCATCTGCGTGGCGGTGATGACGGGCACTCGCTGATGCCGACACTCGTTGATAATGCGCTTTTGCAGCACAGGCACCTGGCCCGGCGAGGTCTCGACGGCGAGGTCGCCACGCGCGACCATGATTACATCGGAGGCGGCGACTATCTTCTCAAGCTCCTCCAGCGCCTCCGGCTTCTCCAGCTTTGCGACGACCGGAGTATCCGCACCGAGATCGCTGATTGCGCGGCGCACGTCCAGCACGTCCTGTGCGGAGCGAACGAAGCTCAGCGCGATGTAATCCGCCCCGTGCTCCACAGCGAACTTGAGGTCTTCCCTGTCCTTCGCGGTGAGGGAGGGCGACGATACGCGGACACCGGGCAGGTTGATACCGGCGTGCTCCTGCACGGGGCCGCCGTAGATGACCTCGCACTCGATCTCGGTCTCGGTTGTCCCGAGCACAAGTAACTCCACGAGGCCATCATTGACGAGGATGCGCTCACCCTTGCTGACGTCATGCGCCAGCTCCGGGTAGGTGGTTGAGAGGTGTTCGGCGGTGCCGACCTCCGCGGTCACATCGATTGTGACCTTCTGCTCCGGCACGAGGTCCACCGGTTCCCCATCCGCGAGTTTGCCGACGCGGATCTTGGGGCCCTGCAGATCGGCGAGTACCGCGATCGGGCAGGCCGTTTGCTCCGCAACGCTTCGGACGCGCTGAAACAGGCTGTGATGCAGCTCGTGGTCGCCATGCGAGAAGTTGAGACGCGCGACGTCCATGCCGGCTTCGACGAGCTTCACGAGTGTCTCTTCACTGCTCGTTGCGGGTCCGAGCGTGCAGATCACTTTGGTCGGGTTCGGGTTTCCTATCAGTCCTGGCAAGGCCGGTTACGCTCCTCTTCGGCAGCATTGATTCGCGGTCCTGATCGACCGCTGCGGTGTTTCACCGCGCGGAGTGTGTGGTCCTCCCGAGGCATCGAGATCGGCAACCGGCGGCGAATGCACCGGAAGTTGACTCGGCCCCGATGCTCTGCTAAGGTAGGCACAGGGCGCCGGGACGCAGACCACCTCGTCGCTCGAAGCGACCCGGTCGTCCTGGGATGACACGCAGGATCATGGGGAAGGGTGGTACGGGTTATGAGGATCGACGTGCGCAGCAAGAATGGCAGTGTACCCCAGTACTTCCTCGACCACGCCGAGCCACGAATGGAGGGTCTCAGTCAGTACCTCGACCGACTCCAGGAGGTCCGTGTGGTGGTGGCACAGAAGCGAGGTCAGTACACCGTTGAGATCACCGCGGAGGAGCCGCGCAATGTCTTCCGCAGCGAGAAAGCCAACGGAGACATACTGACGGCGTTTGACGAGGCGCACAAGGCGCTTGAGAAGCAACTGAGGCGTCACAAGCGCCGGACACACCAGCGAACCGGGAGCGTGAGGGATCTTGAGTTGGCCGCACCCGCATTCGAAGTCCCCGAAGGGGACCTCGACGAAGATCCGGCGGAGATGACTCAGCCGGAGATTGTGCGGGTAAAGAGCCACGCGGTGAAGCCGATGGATCCCGAAGAGGCCGCGATGCAGATGGAGATGGTGGGCCACGACTTCTACGTGTTCACAGATTCGCGCACGGAGAATGTCGCCGTAGTGTATCGCCGCAAGGCCGGTGGGTACGGGCTCATAGAGCCGACCGGCCAGTAGCGTTCTGTCCGGACAGAAACCGCAGCGCCGTGTGCTGCCCGGCGGCCGGATGCCGGGAGCGCACGGCGCTTAACGCATCGGCGCCGTCACCCGACGCGCACGAACCGATGGAAGCGATTCCTACATGCCAGCCAGCGGGGCGCATCTCTGGAGCCGGTTGCGCAGACGGATGGCCGTTCGGGCCGGTCGCTCGCAGCTTCCGCAGCACACCGTGGAGGTGCTGCTGGCGGTGCTGGTGGGGCTGGCCGGTGCCGGTGGCGCCATCGCGTTCCGCCGGATCCTCGAGGCGATCACCTACCTGTTCTACCGCCACACCACTGGAGTGCCCGAGGGTCTCACCGCATGGGAGTACGTCCTGCTGCCGGTGCTGGGGGCGCTGCTGGTCGGCCCGCTGGTGGCGTGGGTGGGGCGCGACGTGGAGGGCTCGAGCGTGCCGGAGTTGCAGGAGGCTGCGGCGCTGCATGGCGGGCGCCTGCGCACGCTCCGCTGGCTCCCCAAGACCATCTCCGCGGCGCTCACGGTCGGCTCCGGAGGATCGGCCGGCCGTGAGGGACCGATCGCCTTCATCGGCGCCTCCCTCGCCGCCGACGTCGGTCGCCTCTTCTCCACCAGTGAGCGGCGCAGGCGGCTGCTCTTCGCCGGTGGCGCGGCGGCGGGAGTCGCGGCGACCTTCAATGCGCCGCTGACGGGGGCGTTCTTCGCGCTGGAGATCGTGATCGGCTCCTGGGCGGCGGAGACCTTCGCTCCGGTGGTTGTCTCGGCAGTCGTCTCTTCAGCGATGGGGCGGCACGTCTTCGGTTCAGCGCCTGCCTTCGACGTCCCGGATTACTCGCTGGCCACCTTCGCAGAGCTGCCGATCTTCGCCATCCTCGGACTGCTGTCTGCTCTCGTAGCCGTGCTCTTCATCACCGTGCTCTACTTCACAACTGACCTGTGGGAGCGCCTCCCGATGGTCCCGCGCGCGCTCAGGCTGCCCCCCGCAGCGGCGCTTGTCGGCCTGCTCGGCATCTGGCACCCCGGGGTGATGGGTCTCGGCTATGACACCATCTCGCACACCCTCCAGGGTGCACTGCCGGGGGTGAGCCTCCTGATTCTGCTGATGCTCGGCAAAGTCGTGACGACCTCGCTCACCCTCGGCTCGGGAGGCTCCGGCGGCATCTTCGCCCCGTCGCTGTTCATCGGCGCCATGCTCGGCGGAGCCGTCGGCCAGGTCGTGAACGCGCTCACCGCGTCACACGTGACGTCTCCTGGCGCCTACGCACTCGTCGGCATGGGCGGACTCTTCGCCGGGGTCAGCCACGCACCCATCACAGCGGTATTGACCATCTTCGAACTCACCGGCGACTACCGGATGATACTCCCGTTGATGCTCACCTGCGGCATAGCCACCATCGCCGCGAGACACATGCGGCGCACCTCCATCTACAACGTCAAGCTGCTCCGGCGCGGAGTTCATCTTGAGCTTGGGCGCGACGTAGGCCTGCTCAATGAGCTTGAGGTCGGCGATGCGATGACCCGGGAGCTCATCAAGGTCGCCCCCGAAGCGACCGGACATGAGGCGATGCGCCTGCTCCAGGAGACGACGCATCACGGCTTCCCGCTGGTGGATGACGACGGCCGCCTGCACGGGATCGTTACGGCGGAGGACCTGCGCCATGCCGCTCACGAGGGGCGGCTCGACGACGCGGTGACGGCCATCGCCACCCACCGCCTGGTCATCACGTTCCCCGATGAAACACTCAATGATGCCCTGCGCAAGCTCGGGATGCACCACGTCAGCCGGGTGCCCGTCGTTGAGCGCGAGGACCATCGCAAGATCGTCGGGCTTCTCACCAACAAAGACATCGTCGCGGCGTACAATCGCGCGCTGATCCGCCATCACACGGACCTCAGCAAGACTACGGAAACGGAGCTCTTTGAGTAGAGGGAGAGTGCCTGCAGATGACCTGGACGAGAGAGCCCGTGTGGGCTGTCACGGCCACATACAACGAGGCGGAGAACCTGCCCGAACTGGCGGAGGGCATGCGGCACCTGCCGCTGCCACCGAAGCTGCTGGTGGTGGATGACAACTCCCGCGATGGGACCGGCGAGATCGCGGACGCGCTGGCAGCCGCGGACCCCGAGCACTTTGCGGCGCTTCATCGCCCGGGGAAGATGGGCTACGCTTCAGCCCACCTGATGGGCATTCAGTATGCACTCGACCACGGAGCGCAGACGGTGATCACGATGGACGCCGACCTCTCGCACGATCCGGCTCGCATACCGGCGATGCTCGAACGGCTCGGCGCCGCGGATGTCGTCATCGGCTCGCGCTACGTCCCCGGAGGCGGCACCGTCAACTGGGGCGTTGACCGCAGGCTTCTCAGCCGCACCGCCGGGATGCTGCTGCGGCTTGCATCAGGCATGCAGGTCGCCGATCCCACCAGCGGCTTCCGCGCTTACCGGGCCCCGATGCTCCACGCCGCGAAGTTCCGGCGCGTCCGGCAGGAGGGCTACGCATTCCTCTCTGAGATGCTCTTCCGCTGCGTGCGCGCCGGGGGCACGGTTGCGGAAGTCCCCATCATCTTCGTGGATCGCCGTGCCGGGCAGTCGAAGCTCTCGAAGACGATCATCCTCGAGGCGATCGGCCACCTCTTCACTGTCGCCGCGCGTCGCATCACCGGATGGCGCCCATGAGACGAACTACTCCGCTCCCTGAGCCGCTGCAATCGCCGCCGCGTAGACCTGCTTGAGCGTGACGCCATGCTCGTCGGCGGCCCGGCGGCAGTCGGTGTACTCCGGCGAGGCGGTCACCACCTCGCCCCCAAGATAGCCGAGCTTGACGCTGATCTCGCCGAACCGGGTCTCGACGGATATCGCGCGCCGCTGCAGACACCGCCGCCGCATCTCCACCATGCGCACGCCGAGGGACGTGGTCTCCCGCAGCAGCACTTCCGCGACGGCGTCTTCTCCAGCGGGTTCGCAGATCGCGCGCAGCAGCAGCGCGGGGCGCCCTTTCTTCATGATGATCGGCACCGCCCAGCAGTCAAGCGCGCCGGCATTGAGCGCCGCCTCAATCGCGTCCGGCACAAGCTCGCCGCTCATGTCATCAATGTTCGCCTCGATGACAGTAACGTTGAGCGCCTCAGCCCCCGGTTCTTCCTCCGTGTCCGCGCCCAGCGACAGCCGCACGATGTTCGGCACCGGGTCGAAGTCCGCGTTGCCGCAGCCGTAGCCGATGGCGCCGCTCACGAAGCTGTCCGGCCGGCCGAAGCCATCCGCCAGCACAGCCGCAAGAGCCGCGCCCGTGGGCGTGACGGTCTCCCCGAGGATGTCCACGGCGGTTGTCGGCAGCCCTCGCAGAAGCTCGGCAGTCGCGGGCGCCGGCACCGGCAGCAGCCCATGCGCGCACCGCACCCATCCGTGGCCGATCGGCAGCGGTGAGAAGTGCAGGCGCTCAATGCCCAGTCGGCGCAGGCCCTCGACCGCCCCCACCACGTCTACGAGCGTGTCGAGGCCGCCGATCTCGTGGAAATGCACCTCCTCGGGCGTGGTGTCGTGTATCTTCGCCTCCGCCTCGGCGATGCGGCGGATGATCTCCAGCGAGCGCTCGATCACCGAGGCATCGAGATCGGCCTGTCGGACGACCTCCATCAACTCGGCAGCGCTCCGGCCATGCTCGTGTTCATGCTCATGCTGGTGATCGTGTCCGTGACCGTGTTCATCAGCATGAGGGTGACTGTGCTCATGCGTATGCTCATGAGGCTGGTGGTGGTGATGGTGCTCACCGTGGCGCTGGACATCCACCTTGGTGGCTGAGATACCGCACTTGCTCAACGGACGCGCGCTGACGGTGACCTCATCGGTCAGACCCAGCGCCTCAATCGTCTCCTGCAGCGCCTCCAGCGGCAGGCCAGCATCCACCAGTGCGCCCAGCATCATGTCGCCGCTCAGTCCGCCAACTGCCTCAACGTACGCCTCTCTCATGGCAAATCGGGCCGCGGGGGCCCAGTCTCCTCTCAACGTGGCTCCGGTCTCAGCACAAAGGTGTCATTCACGGCCGCGGTGCCGGTCTCGTCCACGAACATGCCCCCCGTGATGAGGACATCGCCATCGGGCAGCAGCGTCGCCCGATGCTCATGCACGGCCAGCGGCAGATCCGGCGCGGGAAGGAAGCTGTCGGTCTCCGGGTCGAAGATCTCGCATGAACTCAGCGTGTGCGGGCCGCCATCGCCGTTGAAGCCTCCGACGATCATCACGCGCCCGTCCGGCAGTAGTGTCGCCGTGTGATCCATCCGCGGCTCGGCCATCTCAGGCCCCGATGCGAAGCATCCTGCGGCGGCATCGAACAGCTCCGTGGAGGCAAGCTGGCGACCGGCTGCGATGCTGTTTCCGCCGGTGATCAGCACCCGTCCGTCCTGCAGCAGCGTCGCGGTGTGCCGCGAACGCTCCTGCGCCATCTCACCCGCCGGCTCGAAGCAGCCGACCCGCGGATCGTAGCGCTCAGCCGACGCGAGCGTCCGCTCATCCGGGAACTGCGAGCCCCCGGTGACAAGTACGCTCCCGTCCGTGAGCCGCGTCGCGGCATGGCCGAATCGGCTCGCGAGCAGCGATCCGGTCGGCGCAAAAGACCGCCTCGCCGGTTCGTAGAGATCGCAAGACACCACTGATGTCACGCCGCCGACGAAGCCGCCTGCGATCAGCACCCGACCGTTTGTGAGCAGCGTCGCGCTGTGTAGCTCCCTCGGCGCCGACATTCGCGACGTGAGGAAGACGAAGCGCTGGCCGTCGAAGAGTTCGGCGGTGCGCGCGGTCGAGTAGGGCAGGATGAAGCCGCCGGCGATCAGCAGTGTGCCATCGTTGAGCGGGGTCGCGGTGTGAAAGGCGCGTGCCCGGTGATTGCGCGGCCCCATCACGAACGCCCCGCCCTCCGCCGGACTCCGTTCGGTGCCGAGCATAAACGCATGCCCCGGCCCGAGGCCACCCACGACCATCACCCGGCCATCAGGCAGCAGCGTGGCGGTGTGCGCATACCGAGGCACGTCAAGCTGCGCGCCTGCCGGAAGGGCGGCTGTGACGGCGATGATCAGAGCGGCTGCCCGCATGGCTACCTCCAAGCCCGGTCTTATCTCCGAAGCATGAAGTTTGCCATCAGGGGACCCGAATCCTGCAGGCTCTGAGCCGCCCTGCAAGGACTTCCCCCCGGCGCGGCGAAATGACACGCATGAGCAGCAGTTGGCGTTCAAAGATCAGGTCGGCATTTGCACTTGTCGCGGCCGTGTTTGCGGGCTGGTGGCTGAGCGGCATCGGCTGGCCGTGGTGGGCATGGCTCCCGGCGGCGATCCTCGTTGCGATGGCGGTCTACATGACCTTCGTCTTCGGCTGGTTCCTCTACCGCAAGCTGACCTATGAGCCATTCGCGCGCGCGGCCAAGCGCCGCAACCGAGCCGCGGCGGCGGAGGAGTAAGCGTGCGGCTGGGCTTCCACGTCTCAACCGCCGGCGGTCTCGACCAGTGCATCCGACGCGCCATCATCCGCCGCTGCACCACGCTGCAGATGTTCACCGGCGCACCGGTGCAGTGGGCGCGCAACCCTGTCTCCGAGGCCGACGGAGCGGCGTTCGCCTCGGCCCTCGCCGACAGAGACATCCGTCCGCATTTCGTCCACGCGAAGTATCTTCTGAACGTCTCCTCCCCCGATCGCCAACTGCGGAAGAAGTCCGTGGAGGACCTGTGCGAGGAGCTTGAGATGGCGCGCCGGCTGAGGGCCGCCGGTGTCATCATGCACCTCGGGAGCGTGGGCGCGGAGGGAGTGATCGCCGATGGTATCCGCCGCGTGGCGCAGGCGATTGATGTCGCGTGCGAGCGCGTACCCGGTGGACCGAAGGTGATCCTCGAGAACTGCGCCGGACAGGGGCGGATCGTCGGCGCCGAATTCGGCCAACTCGCGGAGATCATCGCCAGCACGAGCGTGCCTGAACGCGTCATGTCCTGCGTTGACACCGCCCATGCATTCGGTGCGGGCATTCCGCTTCACACAGAGGACGGGCTGGAGCAGGCGGTCGAGGAGATGGAAGCCACGTTCGGTCTGCAAAGCCTCGCGCTGCTGCACGTGAACGACTCGAAGGTGCCGTTCGCCTCGGGCTGCGACCGCCACTGGCACATCGGCCGCGGGGAGATCGGCAAAGAAGCGATGACGCGGATCGTCAACCACCCGCTGCTGATGCACCTGCCGCTTGTGATGGAGACGCCCGGGACCGAGGCCGACGATGTCACCAACATGCGACGCATCCGGCGGCTGATCCGCCCGGAGAACCGCCCTCCCCTGCCGCCGTTGCCGCGCGAGTGAGCGCGGTGGCTACGCCGACCGCATGATCCGCTCGTAGATCTCCGCCGCAGTATCCACCTGCGAAAGCTCGACCCACTCCTCGGCTGTGTGCGCCTGGGCGATCTCACCAGGTCCCAGCACCACCAGCGGCACACCTGCCTCGACGAAATCGCAGCCGTCAGTGCAATAGGCCACGCCCATCGGCTCGTCATCGCCGGTCACCTCGCGCACCGCGGCGCGGGTGAGGTCAACGATCTCCTCATCCTCGGTTGTCTCGACCGCCCAGTCCTTGAGCGTTGGCGTGAGGTCATCACCCTCGGCGAGGATGCCCTCAAGGGCCGCCGCGATCTCCGCCAGTGCCTCATCGGGCATCTCTCCGGGGATCAGGCGGCGGTCCACCATCGCCTGGCAAAGCTCCGGGACGATGTTGACGGCCATGCCACCGTGGATAGTGCCGACCGACAGCGTCGGGCCGCCCACCAACGGGTGCGGCTCCCGGTCGCGAAGCTCTGCTGCAAGCTGCTCCAGCGCGACGACAGCATGTGCCATCCGGTAGATGGCGTTGACGCCTGCCTCTGGATTCGAACTGTGTGCGCTGACGCCGCGAGTGGTGATCCGGGTGCGCAGAGCGCCTTTGTGAGCGATCACGACGCGCAGCGAAGTCGGCTCGCCGACGACGGCGCCAGCGATCGGACCGGCATCGCGAAGATAGGCTCGCGCGCCCGAGTGTAGATACTCCTCATCCACCACGGCAGCAAGTATGATCGTCCGAGGTGGCGGTGGTCCCTGTGCAACGCGGGCGAGTGCCATCATCATCGCCGCCAGCGAGCCCTTGTCATCGCAGGCGCCACGGCCGTAAATGCGCCCATCCTCAACACGCGGCTCAAAGGGCGGGATGACCATCTCCCCCACAGCGACGGTGTCCATGTGCGCCTCAAAGCAGAGCGCCGGGCCGCCCTGCCCCGGTACCTTCGCGATCACGTTGTCCCGCCCCGGGAGTGCGGGCTGAACTTCGTGTGCTATGCTACGGGCGCCGAGCCAGTCGGCGACGAAGCGCGTCATCCTCGCCTCGCCCTCTTGAGGGGCACTTGGCTCGCAGCCGCAGGGATTCACGCTCGGCACTCGGATCATGTCCGCCAGCAGTTCGTGCAGTTCGCTCATTCGGTGGCCTCCTGATGCGATGATGCGGACTCGTTCGCCATCGGCGGGCGCGCTCCTGCCCGTACACGAACAAACCCCGGTCGCAATGACCGGGGTTTTGTGAGTTCATCATGGTCGGGGCGGCCGGATTCGAACCGGCGACCTTACGGACCCGAACCGTACGCGCTACCAAGCTGCGCTACGCCCCGACGAAGTTGATTATATCAAATATGAAACCCGACCGTCAACCTGAATTCAGCCGGAGCCCCGTGGGGCTTCAATGTCTCTGATCGTACGCCCGCACTTCGAAGATCCGCGCCTGCGGATCCCCGTTAGTTGCGTCACAGGTGATGCGCACCGCGCTGGCAGTGATACACTCGAAGCGATGCACACGCCGGCGCTGATAGTTCCCGCTGACCCGCGCCGCCTCCACCCAACCATCCCTGCACTCGACCTCGATGCGGTAATCCCGCACACACTCAGGCTGCGGACCCCGGACGATGCGCTTGTTAAATGCGTCGCTGTGGGTGAGTGTCAGCGGGCGCTCGAAGCCGGTGTCGAAGACGATCTGCAGCATCGAGAGTTCCCGCGGGCCGTCCCAGCGTAGTTCGAGGCTCTGCGGCAGCGCCACACCGGCGTCCGATGCCCACTGGTGCACCTCATCGCCGCGGCGCCGGGTGGTGCCCGAAAGCACCTTCTGCGGCTCATGCCCGGCCTCGTGGCTGGATGCGGTGACGGTGGCCTCGCGGGCGAAATCCGCCGGATCCTCGTTCGGAAGTTCCGGGATGAAGTGGTCGGCGCGAAGGAGGTCCTGCTGGATCTGCGCAATGTCATCCTCGCTCAGATCGCGCGGCAGGCAGAGGTGATCCGAGCAGCGGGCGGCGGCGACTCCGACCGCCTGGCCCATCGCGGCGGCGGTGGCGGCAACGCGCGTTGATCCCATCGCCATGTGGGTGCAGCTTGCGCAGCGCCCGGCCATGAACAGGTTGGGCACATTGCGCGAGTAGAGGCTGCTCAGTGGGATCGAGTAGACGTCCTCGGATTTGCGGTGCCACGAGGGCCGCTCCGGTGAGTAGATGCCCTTCGGCGGATGCGTGTCTATGCTCCAGCCACCGTGGGTGACACGATCGGCGAACAGCGTCTGCTCCAGAATGTCGTTTTCCGTCAGTATCGTCGGCCCCATGAGCCGCCGGGACTCCCGCTTCGCCGGGAGCACCCCGAACCAGCGCAGTGCCCAGTTCTCCGCGCCATGATCGCCGTGGTTCTTCAGATGGTCCCACACGCCGAAGAGGCACGCCAGCAACTCGCGCCGGATCTGATCCTGATCCTTGATCATGTCCAGTTCGCCGCCCCACTCGATCCACCAGTGGCCGTGGCGAAGCTCGGTGTGACCGCGGAACGGCAGGTCCTCTTCGGACTCGAACTTCCGCGCCCATGACGGCGGCTTGAACTCCACCGGGTGGCCGAGGTCCTCGGCGATCCACATCAGCGAGCAGCCCATCGTCTTATCGTCCGGGCCCTCCGCGTCCGGTTCATCGAACTCCTCGGGGCCCTCGCGACCGATTCGGAAGTCCGCCCCGGCCTCGAAGCCCACACGGCCGTCGCCGGTGCAGTCTATGAAGAACTCCCCGCCGATAGTGAAGTCTTCCTCGGTCCAGGGCCTGACGGCCGCGACATGGCCGATGCAGCGATCTGAATTCATCGCCGCCGACGTCACGGAGGTGTTGAGCAGCAGCCGGACGCTCTCCCGCCGCACCCACTCCTCGAGCACGAGGTCCCACACGGAGTTCGAGCGCTGCGGGTTCCGAACCGCCTCCTCGAGGCGGATCTCCTCGATGATACCGCCCTCGCGGGCGTGCGGGCGCCCACCGGAGCAGTCGGCGCCGGTGGCATGAACCCTGACCTCGGACGAAGTGTTACCGCCGAGCATCGGGCGGTCGTGGATGAGTATGACATCGGCCCCGGAGCGTGCGGCGGAAATGGCCGCGCATACACCTGCGAGACCTCCGCCCGCGACGACTACCTCGGCTTCAAGACTGCGTCTGGTCATCGTGGCCTCCAGTTCCCCCTGTGAACGTAGCGACCGAACGACATTCGCCTGCCAAGCGGAGGCAACTTCGCCTTGATGCGCGCGAATACCTTCAGCGGGAGGTGAAGAGCGGCACCGGTCATGGCGCGAGTGGCGCGGTCGGGCACAGCGGACCCGTGATCCACTCGCCGAAGGGGTAGATGGTGCGCAGCGGCTCGTCGGCACCCTCGCGAGTCTCCGGCCGGAAGCGATTCTCGAGGCGGATCAGGTCTTCGGCCCGCCAGGACTCGATGTGATCGCGATGGGCATGCGCGATCACCGCGCCGTCGGGGCTGAGCTGCCAGTCGTTCGTGAGGGCTGAACGCGTAGTGCCGTCTCGCGCAAGGACCATGCAGCCGTCCTCGGCGATGTGCAGAGCCCCATCGCTGGACCAGCGCGCACATCCGCAGTGCGGATAGCGCTTCTGCGTCTCCACCAGCACACGCCCCGAGGTGTCCATCATCCCGAATGTGGCTGAGCCGCAGCCCTCCCCGCGGTACAAGTGCTCGCGTGAGAAGCCGAGCAGATTCGGCACCGCGGGATGCCAGTCCACAGAGGACCAGATGCCCTCGGAGGTGATGGGCGCCAACTCTCCGGTGGCGACCTGCAGCAGGCAGATGCGCGCCTCAGGCGGCTCGCCCACCACGAGCGCAATCGTGGAGCCGTCCGGCGACAGGCCGAAGCCCGCGTAACTGGCCCCATCGAAGAGCAGGCGTGCCTCGGCGTGCGGCGAGTCCATCAGCCACAGGCGGGAGGGCTCATCCCAACGATCGTGGCCGAGGAGCGCGAGGCTCTCGCCGGGCCCCCAGCGAATGAGCGGCGCCTCGCCGCACAGGCCCTCGCCGATGCGCACGGTCTCGCTGCCGTCGGCGCGCACGACCCAGGCGGTGGGCTCCACTGCCCCATCGAGGACCGAGAGCCACCGTCCATCGCGCGACCAGCCCTGCAGCCAGAGGTTGTGATTGCGGGAGGAGGCCCCCTCGACCTCCTCGCCGCCGCAGGGCAGGCTCAGGCGCGGCCCGAAGTCCATGTCCGTGGGCGCGTCCTCCCAGGCGGTGACGAGGTGCTCCTCGCCATCGACGAGCGCCATGAGGCCGCGCTCGTCGCGCCAGTGGAGGGTGCCCTCAGGCGTCACGCAGAGGCCGTTGTACTCGTGGCCGCCGAAAAGCACGCGCTCTCCGCCGGCGTCGCGCACACACAGTCGGTGCGGCCGTCGTCGAAGTGCTTCGTGTAGTAGACGGCGCCGTCGAGGCCGTATGCGGAGAACCACAGGTTGGCGTCGCGGTCATAGGCGATGGTGCGGGTAGAGCGGTCGGCGGGGCGGTACGCAAGTAGCTGTGACCGGCTCACCTCTCGGCTCCAGGGGACCTCGTAGAGCAGGAACTCACCGTCGTGGCTCCATGAGGGATTGAACAGCCAGCCGTCACCGCCGTAGTTGGCCCATGCGATCTCCCGTGCCTCGCAGGTGGCGACGTCGATCACGTAGAGTCGGTCGAAGAAATAGAGCCGGGGTGCCGGTTCATCGCCCTCCCCCGTCACGGTGGCGCGTTGCCAGGCAATGAAGCGCCCATCCGGCGACCACCAGAAAATGTTGCGCCATGGCTTCGAGCGCGGATCGTGCAGCACGAGGCGCGCCTCCTCGGCGTGGCCGTGCGGCCCGAGCCACAAGCCGGGCTCGCGGTCGCGGAAGCCGATGGCGAGGCGCTCGCCGGGATCCTCGGTGATCGGCTCCAGCGCGATCTCAACGCGCTCCTGTCCGGGCGTAAGCTCTGTGAAGACCGGGTGGTGGCCTTCGAGGCGCAGGATTAGCTGGACGGCTTCGTCGGGCGAGGGAACGTCGGCGGGGGTGGTTCCGTGGTGGACGAGCGCGGGGTCATGCCAGGCGGAGGTCCAGACCACCGCGCCCGGTGGGTCTGAAGTGACGGTCGCGGCAGAGCACACGCTCACCGTGAACACGAGCACGAGCAGTCCTGTGCTTCGCATCTTCATTCCCCCGCATCAGAGAGCCGCAGTCGTCAGCTGTTCGCCGTTGCCGTCGCCGTCGTTGCTGCTGTTGCCGTCGTTGCTTTCGTTGCTGCCGTTCACCAGTATCCTTCCATCGACCGGGCGTGACGGTGGAGGAAGTCGGCCTCTTCGAGGACTTTGCCGGTCCCGATTGCAACGCAGGAGATCGGATCGTCGGCGATGCGCACCGGAATGCCGGTCTCGAGTTCGAGCAGGCGGTCGAGCCCGTGCAGGAGTGCACCGCCACCGGTCAGGTAGATGCCGCGCTCGATTATGTCGGAGGAAAGCTCCGGCGGCGTTCGTTCGAGGATGCTCTTGACCGCCTCGACGATCGCCGAGATCGCCTCGGAGATCGCGGAGCGTATCTCAATTGAACTCACGGTGACGGTCTTCGGTAGCCCGGAGATGACGTCGCGGCCTCGCACTTCCACCTCGCGCTCCTCATCGAATTCATAGGCCGAGCCGGTCTGGATCTTGATATTCTCCGCCGTGCGCTCGCCGATGTCGAGGTTGTAAACGCGCTTGATGTGCCGGATAATCGCCTCGTCGAGGTGGTTGCCTCCGATGCGGAGGGAGTCGCTCACTACGATGCCGCCGAGGGATATGACCGCGACGTCTGTGGTGCCGCCGCCGATATCAACGACCATGTTGCCGCCCGGTGCGGCAATCGGCAGGCCTGCACCGATAGCGGCGGCCATCGGCTCCTCGATGGGGATGACCCTACCCGCACCCGCAGCGCGAGTGGCATCAAGCGCCGCCCGCCGCTCAACGCTCGTGGCAGCGGAGGGGATGCAGATGACGGCCATGGGCTTGAATATCTTGCCCCGAAAGCCGGTGGCTTTGCGGATCAGGTAGGCGAGCATCTCGCGCGTCACCGAGTAGTCGGCGATGACACCATCGCGCAGGGGCCGCTTGGCGACGATCGAGCCCGGTGTGCGCCCGAGCATCGCCTGTGCCTCTTCCCCAACGGCCAGAACGCGTCCATCGGGCCCATCTGTGGCGACCACGGATGGTTCACGCACGACAATCCCCCGCCCGTGCGCGTAGACGACAATAGTGGCGGTGCCAAGGTCGATGCCCAGCCGCTCACCTAAGGTAAACATTCGGCGTCCGCCGCGTCCGGGTCGGCTTCGGGCAGCGCCTCGATATGCGCTCCCAGCCCCCTGAGCTTTGCTGTAATGTCCTCGTATCCGCGATCCACGAGCGTACCGCCGCTGATCTCCGTCACGCCCTCGGCGCAGAGGCCGGCAAGGATGAGTGCGGCCCCGGCGCGGATATCCGTCGCGACGACAGGCGCACCGAATAGCTGCGGCACACCCTTGAAGATAGCTGCGCCCTCCATGACGCGCACGTCGGCCCCCATGCGCAGAAGCTCATCCACGTAGTTGAAGCGCGCATCGAAGATCGTCTCCTCCACCACCGAGGCGCCGCGTGCGATGGACATCAGCACGCCGGTGTTCGGCTGAAGATCGGTCGGATAGCCGGGGTAGGGCGCGGTCATCACGTCCACCGCCAGCGGGCGGCTGTCCATCCTCAGACGCACGCGCCGATCGGAGAACTCGACGCTGCAGCCGGTCTGCTGGAGCATCTCGGTGACCATCCGCAGATGATCCGGCTCCACCGGCTCGATGGTGACGTCGCCGCGAGTGAGGGCGCCGGCGATCAGATACGTGCCGGCCTCCATGCGGTCGGGAATCGCGCTCCACTCGGCGCCGTGCAGCCGGTCAACTCCGGTGATCTCCAGCGTCGTGGTGCCGATGCCGTCAATCCGCGCCCCACAGGCGGCGAGGAACTCCTGGCAGTCAACCACCTCGGGCTCACGGGAGGCATTCTCAATGACGGTCTTCCCGTCGGCGAGGCTCGCGGCGAGCATCAGGTTGACCGTGGCGCCGACACTGCGCAGGCGCGGGTCCATGTAGATACGGGTGCCCCTCAGCCTCTTAGCTGTGGCGTGCATGACGCCATACTTCTCCTCGACCTCCGCGCCCAGTGCCTTGAAGCCGCGGACGTGGAAGTCAACGGGGCGACTGCCGATGACGCATCCCCCCGGCAGCGGCACCTGCGCCTCGCCGAAGCGCGCCAGCAGCGGCCCTGCCACGTAGAATGACCCGCGCATGCGGCGCACGAGATCGTAGGGCGCCGAGACGGAATTCACTGACGAGCCGTCGATGACCAGGCCCCCATCTTCGCGGAACTCGGCACGGGCGCCGAGCGCGCGCAGCATTCTGATCATCGTTTTGATGTCGCTGATCGCGGGGATGTTGTGCAGCACAACCTCGTCGTCAACCAGAAGAGCTGCCGCAAGCAGCGGCAGGGAACCGTTCTTCGATCCGCTTACAGATGCGGTGCCTTCGAGAGGTGTGCCGCCGGTGATCCTGAACCGAGCCATCTACAATGTGCCTCCCAGAATATCCTCCGCTGCGAGTCCGCGGAAGTTAACGCACCGTCGTCCGCCAGCCATTGGCCCTCATTGCTGCGAAGGGCGCATGCCGGGACTGTGAAGTCGGCATCTGGCCGGGAGGGTGCGAGAGAACTCATTCGGCAATAGGAGCGTACAGCAACAGTGTGGCATGCGTCAAGTGCCGTGGTAGTCGCCGGCTAGTGCTTCATCCGTTCAGCCACGCGCAGACGGTTCAGAGCGCGCGCAAATGCGAGTTCAGCGCGCGAAACATCCACGCCACGCTCGCGCGCCGAGAGGCGCTGCCGGGCCCGCTCAAGCGCGTGCTGGGCACGCTCGATGTCTATCTCGGCGGCCTCCTCGGCCGCTTCCGTCAGCACGACCACCTCGTCGGGCCGCACGTGCATCACTCCACCGACGATCGCGATGAAGCGCCGGTCGCCATCCTCCTCGACCACCTCGGCCCGCCCCAGATCGAGCTCGGTCACCATCGGGGCATGACGCGCCAGCACGCCCACCAGCCCATCATAGGCACTGATCTGCAGGGACTTTGCCCTCGTGGAGAGGACCTCGCCCATCGGAGTAAGCACACGTAGCGCGAAGGTGCCTGCCATGGCCCGCCCCTCACCTCATGCCCTTCGCCTTGGCGACGGCATCCTCGATGGTTGCGACCATCCGGAAGGCGTCCTGAGGCAGATCATCGTAGTTCCCGGCGAGGATCTGTTCCATGCTGCTCAGGTTGTCCTCGATGCTCACGTAGGCGCCGGACATGCCGGTGTACGCCTCCGCTACGAACATCGGCTGTGTGAGGAACTGCTGGATGCGCCGCGCGCGGCCAACTACCACGCGATCCTCGGGCGAAAGCTCCTCGATGCCGAGGATCGCGATGATGTCGCGCAGGTCGCGGTAGCGCTGCAGAATCTCCTGCACTCCGCGCGCGATGTCATAATGCCGCTGGCCCACCACGTGCGGCTCCAGCAGCCGCGAGGTTGACGTCAGGGGATCTACCGCCGGGAAGATCGCCTGCTCGAAGATCTCGCGCGAGAGCGTAACGCTCACGTCGAGGTGGGCGAAGGTTGTTGCTGGCGCCGGATCGGTGTAGTCGTCCGCCGGCACGTAGACCGCCTGCAC
>LSQX01358664.1_pt1 | contig 49062 bp, 49 predicted proteins | sample 654561 | NCBI WGS metagenome assembly LSQX01 (sample SAMN04489861, study PRJNA283612) | anaerobic digester metagenome | isolation source: 4 biogas reactors fed with cattle manure at either 37C or 55C with and... | place: Denmark: Kongens Lyngby | collected 2014
TGACATAATATCGCCAAAGGCCTCCTCCGTTACCGGCAGGTATCCGGTGGAGGAAATAAAGCGAAGATTAGTCCGGGGGCTTGTAAACCATTTAAGAAAAACCCCGGCAGCGTGCTCCTTCTCCTTGGTGGACCTGGTTACGCACATGCCCCCGCCCCGCTGGAGTGCCACCTTTTTTTCGCCCCGGAAAACCGGGTAGGGCAGTATTGCCAGTACCGCCGGTTCCCTGGTGTTATCGGCATAGGTAACGATGGGAGAGAAAAATGAGACGCCGGCCGTTGAGCCGGTGGAGCATACTATGTCGCCGGTCTTTGCAAGGTCGGTGGCGTACCCGTCAAATATTGCCACATGGCCGCAAACAGCGGGTTTTAGGTAGCATTCCCAAACCCTACGGTACTGTGGGGATGCAAAGTTTATGGTGTTGTCCTTTATTAGCTCTGCCTCTTGTTGTTTACAGCCTATCAGCGTATAATTGAACAACGAATCCGGCGTATAGAACATTTTGCCGTCCATTGGAATGTCCGGGGTTTGTTTGTCGGTCCAGTCGTAGTAAAGGGCAGCGGTTTCCATGATACCCTCAAAGGTTAGCAGGTCTTCCAGGCTGGCACCGGTTTCGGCGGCGAACCTGTTAAATATGGTTGTGTTCACAAACAGCACTTCAGTGGATTTGGCGGTGGGGAATACATACAAGCCGCCGTCCATTATCCGGCCCTCCTCTAGGAATTCCGGTATATAGGCGGAAAGTTCGTGCTCTGTAAAGTGTTCGTTAAGGTCCACTAACAGTCCCTTTTCGGCCAGTATTAGAGCGGTCTTGGGATAGGCGGTGGTGATATCAGGGAGAGGGGGCGCACCCGGCTCGCTGTTTGCAGCCATTATTAGCTTGTCGTGAAGTGTGTCACTGCCCGAAATGGATGTAACGCTTATTATGATGCCTTCCTTTGCCCCAGCCGTTTCATTGAATTTGTCTATTATCTCATCCATGGTGTCCTTCAACTGGCCTCCATAATTGTGCCATAGGGTAAGGACTACCTGGTTTTTGGGGCCGGTTAATATCTCGCTGCTGCAGGCTGTAAGTATTGTGCTAAGCACAAAGACAAAGGCTGCGATAATAAAGATACCTCTTTTCATAATATACCCCCGTTAATTCCAAACCCGGTTGGTTTAATAAGCCGGCATGGGATACCGGGTCATGTCCTGTCCCAGAAATATTATAACATAAATTATCTGGGTTACCCAATATTAGCAATATGAATTAATTGAATAGAAAATCACCCCGGGGGTGATTACATGCAGTGTGAATATGAGTAGAATTAGGATATAAAGGATGGTTAAGCAAGCAGCTGGAAGGGTCAAAATCGGCTGCACGGCTCAAAAAAATTGATGAAAGAGGGAATGTTATTGTGTTAAGAAAAACTGTTTTGGTTCTACTCTGTGTTGTATTGGTTTTTTCTTTAGCGGCCTGTAATGCTAAACGAAAAATCAATGAAAAAATAGCGGAAAAGGTAACCGAGGGCGTTTTGGAGAAAATCGCCGGCGACGGCACCGAAATTGACATCAGCGAAGGCGGGATAACCTTTGAAGGCGAGGGAGGAGAAAAAATCACATTTGGTAGCGATGAATGGCCGAAAGGCGGTGCGGCAGACCTTATACCCGAGTTTAAGAAAGGCTCCATTGTATCGGCAGTCAATACGAATCCGGGATGTGTGATAGTGCTGGAGGATGTTGAGAAAAAGGATGTAGAGGATTACATTAAAAAAGTAAAAGAAAAGGGGTTCACTGAGGAAGCAATGGATTTGTCGGGCAGTGATGGATTTACAAACTATGTAGCGGGTTTGGACGAGAAAACGTTTATTGCTGTGGTATACGATAAAGAAAACAAGGGGCTAAGCATAAACGTCAAGATAGACGAATAGGAATAGAAAAAAGGTGGTGTGATATGGCTTTTTTAAATAACCTGGGTAAGAAAATAGGCTCGGCAGCGGAAGCTACGACCAGTAAAGCCAAGGAAGTGGCGGAAGTCAGAAAACTTAATTCTAAGATAAACGATGAAGAAAAACAGATAGCAAGGTTTTATAGCGAAATAGGCAAAAGGATATTCGAGCAGGAAAAAGAGAATCCACAATCCCCGGTAGCCGACCTGTGCGAAAAAATACTGGCATCGCAGGCAAACATTGAGCAGTTGAATCAAATGATAGAAGAGGCTAAAAACCCATAAGGTTTGAAAGACCGGTCGAAAAGCCGGTTTTTTTCTGCCCGGAATTAACTTCAGCATGAGTGCATGATAAAATATATCGACGGTTTGTTTGAAATTGCTTTTATTGGGTATTAGTTGAATATAAATTTTAACAAATATCGACTATTATTAACATTTGGTGTACAGTAATATAATTGAGATTATTCGTACTTTACCACGATGCGAAGGAGAGAGTATGGTGGTAAAAGAGAATTTTTCCAGTTCAATCCTTAGGAAGCATACATTCTTCAGGGTTTTAGCGGCTTTTTGGGCATGCGTTGGCAAATCAGGATTTAGACTGGAAGGAAAATCAAAACAAAACGAAAGAGACCTGCGGCTGATACTGGACAGCACTGCAGAAGGGATATACGTGATAGACCTGGAAGGAAAGTGTACTCTGTGCAATGCCAGCTGCCTATCTATGCTGGGATACAGCCACGAGCACCAGCTGCTGGGGAAAAATATGCATGATATCATACATAACAAGCACCCGGACGGTACCCATTACCCGGAGGAGCAGTGCAGGATATTCCAGGCCTTCAAGAAGGGGCAGGGCACCCATGTGGAGGATGAAGTGTTCTGGAGGGAGGACGGCACCTGTTTCCCGGTGGAGTATTTTTCCTATCCCCAGTACCGGGACGGAAGGGTAATAGGCGCGGTGGTGACATTTATGGATATTACCGAGCGAAAAAAGGCGGAGGAGGAACTTAAGGAGAGCGAACGAAGCAAGGCAGTGCTATTGTCCAACCTGCCTGGAATGGCGTACAGGTGCAAATATGACAGGGATTGGACAATGCAGTTTGTATCCGACGGGTGCTATAGGCTTACCGGTTACCATCCTGAAAGCCTGCTGGGCAACAAAGAAATATCGTACAATGCACTGATACAGCCGGAATACAGGGAGGCCATTTGGGAGGAATGGGCCCGGGTGCTTGCCCAAAAAAAGGCTTTTAAGTACGAATATCCGATAAAAACCGCTTCGGGGGAGGTAAAATGGGTCTTTGAGCAGGGACAGGGCATTTATAACGAACAGGAGGATATACAGGCCCTCGAGGGGCTTATTATAGATATAACAGATCGTAAAATGAAGGAGGAAGAGGTCCGGTATTTAAGCAATCATGATTATCTGACCGATCTGTATAATCACCGGTATTTTGAGGAGGCAAAAAAGCGCCTGGACACAGGTGACAATCTGCCGTTATCGATAATAATCGGGGATATTAACGGTGTAAAACTGATAAATGATGCCTTCGGTCATGCGGTAGGGGATAAATTAATAGCCAGGACGGCAGGGATTATAAAGGATTGCTGCAGGGAGGAGGATATCGTAGCCAGAACGGGAGGGGATGAGTTCTGCATCCTCTTGCCTAAAACAGATTCCGATACGGCGCTCTTAGTGCTGGAGAAAATCAAAACGGCGTGCGAGGAGTATAACAACGCCATTAACGGAGAAATTCTCCGCATAGACCTGTCTTTGGGATACAGCACAAAGAACACTACGGATGAGAAGATAGAATTGGTAGTAAAAGCTGCAGAAGATTATATGTACAAGCGTAAACTTTTGGAACACAGGAGTTTCCACAGCGCAATCCTGTCTTCGATAAGAGCGACCATGTTTGAAAAGAGCCAGGAAACCGAGGAGCATGCCGGAAGATTGATAGAAATGACCAGGAAAGTGGGTATGGAATTAAATCTTACTCAGACAGAACTTGACGAACTGGAACTTCTGGCGACACTGCACGATATCGGCAAGGTGGGAATAGAGGACAGGATACTGAATAAGGCGGGCAGGCTGACCGATGAAGAATGGGCCGAGATGAGAAAACACCCTGAAATCGGGTACAGGATTGCGATGTCGTCACTGGAGTTGGTATCCATTGCCGAATACATTCTTAGTCACCATGAACGCTGGGACGGCAAGGGATATCCTCAGGGCCTGAAAGGCGAGGAGATTCCGCTTCCTTCGCGTATCCTCGCGGTTGCTGATGCATATGATGCAATGACCCAGGACCGGCCTTATAGGAGAGCAATGTCAGCGGAGGATGCAGCAGCCGAAATTAAGAAAAATGCCGGCAGCCAGTTCGATCCTGAAATAGTCAGGGTGTTTTTAGAGAAGGTGCTGCAAAAACAGACACCCTGAGCCCCTGGTTGCCGTACCCCCATGTTTTTCCTTGTTTACACGGAGAAAACACTGTGCTATATTTAAAAATATAGAGGTAAAAAAGGACAAACTTCAAACAGAACGGGAATAGATGGGGGGATAAAAGTGGGCGTCATAGTTAAAAGAATCCTGGGCTCTGTTATGATAATATTGGGTCTATGCGGTATAGCGCTTCCCATACTCCCCGGCTGGGTATTCGTCTTTGCCGGAATATACCTAATCAGTCCGAGAAGGCACAGGAGCATAAAAAACTGGCTGATAAAGCTTTTCAGACTAAAAGGGGACGTCACATAGTCCCCTTTTTTGCATCAGACAAGGTGGTTGGGTACCTTATTTGACCTGCCGTAACGTAGACGTTACAAGGGGGAGGGACCATTTTTGTGTTGACTGCACCGTTGGCGTGTGGTATATTGTAATTAATATTGAAAATCATTATCAGTTACAACAGGGTGTAAACTACAGGGGGAGGCAGAGGTCATGACGCTGGATATGGCAGAACCGGGGCAGGAGTATATATTAAGGAGTATATACGGCGGCTGCAGGCTGAGAAGAATGCTACAGGAAAGGGGCTTCACCGAGGGAGTAAGCATTAAGGTGATTAAAGGCGGGCCGATAGGTCCTTTTATAGTGGAGTTTCGTTCCTCCAGGGTTATTCTGGACAGGATGTGTGCAAGCAAAATAGTGGTAACCCGTGGAATAGAGGACCAATATGAACCGGTTCATGAATGCCGGAGTGCCGGAAAGTGCGGCCGCAACAGAAACAGACGGAGATGGAGGGGTTAAGGGTTTGAATGGAGGCGCACAAATGCATACGGTAACGGTGGCCCTGGCAGGTAACCCCAACTCGGGCAAGACAACTTTGTTCAACGCACTTACGGGGGCCAGGCAATACGTCGGCAACTGGCCGGGGGTTACGGTTGAAAAGAAGGAAGGAAGGGTCAAGTACAAGGGCTTGGATATCAAGCTGGTGGACCTGCCCGGAGCATACAGCTTAAATGCATATTCGATGGAAGAGGTCATAACAAAGAACTATCTGTCAAAGGACGGGCCCGACGTAGTTGTCAACATAGTTGACGGCACCAACCTGGAAAGACACCTGTATCTGACGGTGCAGCTTCTAGAACTGGAAGTGCCGGTGGTGCTGGCACTTAACATGATAGACGAGGTAGAAAAGAAAGGCTATAGGATAGATTATGAGAAAATGGGTCGGCTGCTGGGGATTGATGTGGTGCCCATTGCCGCTGCCAATAGGACCGGTATTGCCTCTTTGCTGGAAAAGGTGGCAGAATATCAAAGGTACTCCGGCATAGGGGAAACCGCCTTTTATAGATACTACCAAAGCATTGAGGAAGAGATTAAGAGCAAGCATACCGGGGAAGCCTCCGATAGGCTGATACAGGCCAGGTATAGCTTTATTGATGATGTTTTGAACCAATGCATGGAAAAAACAGAAAGAGAAGTATCATCCTTATCAGATAGGATAGACAGTGTTGTAACCGGAAGGGCACTGGGAATACCAATATTCCTTGCTTTTTTATACCTGATGTTCCAATTCACCTTTACCTGGGTGGGGCAGCCCCTGGCAGACCTGCTGGAAGAGTTTTTCAGCGATGTGTTGACGCCGTGGGTTGAAGGGGCTTTGCAAGCACTGCATGCATCCGACTGGCTTAAGTCGCTCATTATAGACGGCATAATAGGCGGTGTCGGCGGGGTGGTTGCCTTTGTGCCCCTTATTTTCACTTTGTTTCTCTTTATTGCAATACTAGAGGACAGCGGGTATATGGCAAGAGCTGCGTTCATAGCGGACAGGGCCATGAGAGCGATAGGCCTGTCCGGTAAAGCATTTATTCCTATGATAATCGGCTTTGGATGCACGGTGCCTGCCATAATGGCTACAAGAACTCTGGAAGATGACCGGGATAGAAAGCTGACCATGCTTATTGCTCCCTTTATGTCATGCGGGGCAAGGCTGCCAGTGTATGCGCTGTTTGCCGCGGCCTTCTTCCCGGGTAACGAAACCAATGTTGTTTTTTCTTTATATTTATTAGGCATAGTAATAGCTGTAATAATGGGGCTGATATTCAAGAATACGCTGTTTAGGGGCGAAACGGTACCCTTTGTAATGGAGCTGCCCCCCTACCGGATACCGGTGCTACGGAGCCTTGTGCTTCGCGTATGGGACAGGGGCAAGGAATACCTGCAAAAGGCGGGCACCATAATATTTGCCATGTCGGTGGTGGTATGGCTTTTGTCTAGCTTTAACCTGGCAGGGCCCGCCGATATGGCAGACAGCCTGCTGGCGGGTATGGGGAGGCTTTTGGCACCTATCTTCAGGGTAAACGGATTTGGCAACTGGGAGGCCTCGGTGGCCCTTCTTACAGGCCTTGCCGCCAAAGAGGTTGTGGTGGCAACCCTTGGAGTGGTATACGGGCTGGGTGAGCTGGCCGGCGAGGCTTCGGCGCAGGTTGGATCGGTATTGCCACAGCACTTTTCGGCACTGTCGGCCTACGCTTTCATGGTATTTGTTCTGCTATACACGCCCTGTCTTGCAGTTATTGCGGTCATGAAGAAGGAGTTTGCCTCTTGGAAGTGGACGGCCTTTGCGGTATTCTACCAACTGGCGGTGGCATGGGCGGTGTCTGCTTTAATATTCCAGGGAGGAAGGCTTCTTGGCCTATAAAACCAGGAAACTAAGGGGTCCTGGTAACAAATAGACCGGGGGACGGTTCTTCTGCGTGATTTCTGTGCTATGGAAGGGAAGGATTGATATGACAGGTCAAATAATCAGTTTTGTTATAGGGGCAGCCATAGTGTATTTCGCAATAAGGGCGCTACTTAAGTCCTTAAAGAATGCAAAGGAAGGGAAATGCAGTTCCTGCAGCGGAGACTGCAGTTCATGCACCTTTAAGTGACAAATGGGGACGTACCTCGTTTGTCAGCTTTTACTATCACACCCCTAAAAGTCCCGGTTGCTCTCTCAATCCAGGATAAGTATTAGGCAATTTGTGGTATAATTATATTAGCAAGCGATAAGTAGGTGAATGGAATTGAGAACTGAAATACAAATAAATAAGGGCAATTTGCCAAAGTGTATGGAAAAATATTTTTGGGATACGGATGTTAAAGCCCTCGATATGGAAAAGAATAGAGTATTTATAATAGAGAGGCTTTTAAATGTGGGGGATGAAAAAACTCTTTATTGGGTATTCACAAATTATTCTGAAGATGTTATTAGGGATGCAGTTCTTACAAGTAGAGGGTTATCGCTTAAGACTGCAAGATGTTGGCAAAACTATTTTAAATTGAAAGAGGAAGAGATGAGATGTTTTGGGATATTCTCAACGGGAATCAGAGGAAAGTTCTAGAAAAAATTCTTGAAAATATGCCCTTGCCAGGAAGCTATTTAGCAGGGGGTACTGCCCTTGCTTTAATTTTGGGACATAGAGAATCCGTAGATTTTGACTGGTTCGTACGGGAAGATTTTGACCCTGAAAGATTGGAATATTTATTGTCCCAAATGGGGCAGCTTAAAACCGTTGAAACAAAAAAAGGGACATACCACGGTTTCCTTGATGGCGTCAGGGTAACCTGGTTAAGATACCCGAACCCGCTAATCGAGCCGCTAGAATCTGAAAAGGATTTTTATGGCCTATTGCTTCCTTCGATTACTGATATTGCACTGATGAAACTGGCAGCAGTTAGTCACAGGGGAGCGAAAAAGGATTTCATAGACCTTTATTCAATCTGTAAAACCGGGATATCCGTAGAATACTTGATGGACCTGCTACCCAGAAAATTTCCCGATGCTGATATAAATTACTACCACATGGTTAAAAGTCTTTCATACTTTGACGATGCAGAAAGGGAACAGATGCCAATAATGAGAATACAGTTGGTATGGGAAGATGTTAAAGAATTTTTTTTGGACGCACAGAACAATCTAGTGAGGAAATATATCCAATCATAAAATTGTCCCTGACACTTACCAGATACGGCGTATGGCTCTTTAACCGGAACCTTTTTAGGTTATTTGACCGATAGCCCTACCTTTAAGCGAGAATACTAAGACTAATGGGGACGTACCCAAATTGTCAACAAATCTATTGACGATTTTGAAATAGACATGGTACAATCCGAATGGGTGATTAAATATGGCCAGACAAGCACGCCAATATAGCCAAACCGGATTGTACCATGTCGTTTTTAGAGGAATGAACAGGCAGAATATCTTTGAAGAAAAAAATGACTTTATCAAAATGATGGAAGTCATGCAAAGTCTTAAGCAGGAAATGCGATTTGAGATTTATGCATTCTGCTTAATGAGCAATCATGCTCACATTCTTTTAAAAGAACACGATATGGGAGATATCTCGGTAATTATGAAAAGATTGCTTACTAGATATGCGGGCTGGTTTAACAGAAAATACTCAAGAAGTGGCGCATTAATTGCAAACAGATATAAGAGCCAGCCGGTAGAGGTAGATGAGTACTTGTTATCACTGGTAAGATATATTCATCAAAATCCAATCAGAGCAAAAGTAGTAACAGAAATAGAAAAATACAAATGGAGCAGTTATACAGAATACATCCATGGCGGCAAACTAACTGACACAGGGTTTATACTTTCAATCATAGATAAAAAGAGCTTTAGAGAATATCATCAGGAAGAGGAAAAAGAGCTTTATGAGGTAAGTGACAGGATTGGTAAAAGCGAGGAATATATAAGACGGAGGATTATGAAGTTAATAGACGGCAGGGAACCCCATGAGATCGGGCTGCTACCAAAGGCCGAAAGGAATAGGATAATCAAACAACTGAGGGAACATGAGGGTTTTTCAATTCGTCAGATTGAGAGAGCGACAGGGATTTCAAGGGGCGTGATTGCGAAATGTTGACAAAAAGGGTACGTCCCCATTTGTCCTTTGTCCGTTTGTCAGTACCCCCGTCACCCTAATTAGGTCAGCTTTATGAACACATAAAAGTCGGCTGATTCCATTTCCAACCGGCCGGACAGGGTGTCCTTCCAGCCGTTTATGTTCTTGAACACGTAAAGGACTTCCAGGCCTTCCCTTTCATCCTGGTACGACATTTCATCGGCAGTTAGTTCCGTATCTTCATCCAAAGCCCCGCACAGTTCCGATGCTATGTTCGGTAGTATGGCGGTGTAAATTTCCTGTCCCTCTTTCAAGATTTTAAACTCCCCGGATTCATACAGGTAAGATACCGACAGCGGCCCTTCACCATCGACAAGGCCGGACTGCCCGTATACTGAAAAGTCCGCGAAATAATCGAAGTCTCCTATATCCAGCAGGTTTTCGTTCTCTGCCATGTGGTAGTAGAAATAGTCCCTTCCGTTGGACTGCCACCGGCCATAATTGTACTCAAAGCCGAAAAGCTCCTCCATATTTTCGGCGGTAAAGCCCTCGGGCAGGTATTTCAGGTCATCCAGGCTGTGGTAACTATTAAAATACCTTATTATGGCGCTAATCTCCCTTTTGTCCTCATCGGCCAGGTCGCCGGCGGGTTTTACTATGCCGCCATTCCGAATCATGTCATATTCCATAAGAATCCTCTCAAACCGGCGGTTCTGGCTCATCCTCGAAATGCCATAGGCGCTCCAGGGTCCCGTCACCGCCAGCACCGCCACAAGGGCGAGCGAAACCGGCAGAAGTGAGTTTCGCACGTTCTTTTTAAGCATGTGGTAAATAAAGCCCCCGGTTACCCAAAGCCCTGTAGCCAGGACGAAATACCTGTTTTCGGTTATACCGTAGGCGTTTATCCTGATGCCCATCGACACGAACATCATAGCTAGAAGCGGGATAATAAGCCTGGGGAAGTAGCGTACAAATATCCCTACCCACTGGTTTGCCCTGCGGATTTGGTATACAAAGAACAGCACAAGGATGCTAATGAACGAATACCACAGCACCAGGTGGGACACCATCCCGTCCGGCCACTGACGGGTTATTACTATCTTTGCAAAGTATACGTACAGTATCGCGGAATACGCTATAAGGAGCGGCATCAATATGTAAAGAAGTAGCACCTTAAGCACCTTCGGAAAGTAATCAAGATGTACCTCTTCCCGGTGCTGTGGGATGTCCGCAAGGAAATAAGCCGGGGCGAATATGCCCGCCACCACAAGCCATATGTCAAAATAGAGCTTCTCGGATACTTCCAGCGCAAACAGCGCATCCACAGTAAAAAGCATTGCTGCAAGCCCCAAAAAAAGCACTGCCGAATACAGGTAGGCGACAAAAAAGCTGGTGAACAATTTTATTACGTACAGCTCGTAGTTTTCCCTTTTATAGAAATAGGGTATAAAGGTAAAGACAAGGTATAAAGCTACATTAAGGGCTATATACCTTGTCATCGTTACCATTTCGAAGTCCTTCAGAAAGAAAATATAATACAATGCTAGTCCGGCAACTGTCCCCGTATACGCAAGGGCCTTTGATAGCGCCTTTGGAGGGGCAATCCTTTCGAACAGCGTGCTGATACACAATGCAACCGGTATTCCCAGCGCAAGTGCCATTGAAACACGCTGCAGAGCTTCCGCCTGGCTGACGGTCATGTAGCCATGCATATGGTTAACATAAACAAGAACCGACACTGTCAGGGTAGCTAGAATTATAGTCTCGGGGAAACGTTTCAGACTGGATGACAGCTTGGTCATCAGGGTTTTAAACAGTGTAGCAATTCTTATTTTCATAGCCTCAGCTCCTTGAATATTACTGGGTAATTACTTGCCCCTTAACAGTACCTGAAACAGGTAGGGCAGCATAAGGGCAGCACAAATCAATACGGCCAGGACCCTTGCGATAATTTTTCTCTTGTTCATCGGAATCTCCCCTTAATAGTAAATCCATAAAACGGTTTCCGTTTTGCAATAGACATTACAATTCTGCTCTTTATGATATTTACGCAAAGCAGCGGGCAAAAGAACTGTCACATCTAGTCCGCATCCATTCCATCCTTGGCCGCGCTCCGGTCGACCGCTCTCATAATCCACATGTAGGCAAAGGTGAACACAACCGCCGCCGCCAGCCGGCTTGTAAACAGTATAAATCCGTTGGCACCTACCGCGGTGAACACAGCCGTTTCTTCAATAATCCCATGACATATCCCTATAAACAAAAATAGCACGTTCATCTGGGTTTTAGTCATCTGTGCCTCTTGCTGAATCTGCATTATTACCCCCGAACCGAAAACTATACCGGTAAAAAGCCCGACTATAAGCCCAATTGCGGATTCTCCCGGTAAGCCTAAAAACTTTGTAATACCGTGGGAATGGGCAGCTATTTTTTCCAGCCAGCCTATATCCTTGAGGCATTCTATTAATATAAGCAACGGGATAACTATCAGTGTTATCCTTAAAATTGTTGAGTAACTTGATTCAAAGGTTTCGATAAATACTCTCGACCAGTCCATAGTCAGACCCCCGGAATAATCAAATTCAGTATAAAACCGGTGAATAGGGCGGCAACAAACCTTGTACCTGCGTTGAGCAAACCGTTAGCGCCACCTTTGCTCATAACTGCGGTTTCCAGCACCACCACATGAAATAAGCAAAGAACGGTACTCATAATGGTAACCTGTTTAGCAGTAAAATCCAACATGGTTAGTGCGGCAACACCGCTGTATATTGTAACCTGGCCGAACAGGAATACCAGGGCGCCTTCTCCTGGCAGGCCTATATAGGCCATAACCGGGGCAAAAAAATCCGCTATTATTACCAGCAGACCGGAATGTTCCAGTACTTTCATCAGGAAAATGGAAGGAATAATGAATTTTAGAAGGCTTAGCACAATTTTTACTGCTTTGTTTCCGCCGCGTGTGATGGTCTGCCTTGTAATCATTATGGGCCTCCTCCTTAAGATGCCTTCGCAAAACGTAAAAACCCTATTCTTAATCATTTCGACGCAATGGTTTATTCTCCTGCTGCATACTGGTATGGGATTTTTTAGCCAAAATCGACTATAAAGTCGCCGGCTTTGTCATTTTTTTAAATTGATGAGGACTAACTGACATAACCTGACATTATTTTCCAATTGAATATTGTATAATAATATGGCAAACAGTCTTATATCGGAGAGGTTTGTGTGCCTGCTGCTACCTTGGCGAATCTGGCTGGGGTAGTGTTTTCTTGTTTGTAGCTGTGGAAAAAACAGGAAAGGGGGTCTTGCTTTGATTTCCGGCTATGAGATTGAAGAGAAGATTGCAGAAACTTCCCGGTCTGCCATATACAAAGCATATGAAACCGGGGTTTCCAAGAGTCCTATTGTTATCAAGGCGTTGAAAGCCATAAGAATGTCGGAACACAGTAAGGACCAGTTGATGCAAAGAATAGAGCGTCTAAAGGTTCTGGACCATGCACTTTTGATTGTACCCGGCTACATCGGTGTTAAGGACGGTGTTTTTTATATAACCCGGGACTATTATGACGGTGTTACGCTGGACAACCTGGCCGAAGGCTTTTCGGAAATGGGCTTAAAAGCTTTCTTACCTGTTGCCTGTCAACTGGCCCACGCCCTTGACCTGATTCACAAGGCGGGAATAGTTCACGGCGGCATTAAGCCCCATAATATTCTGATAAATCCGCAGACCTATGAAATCCGCATTATTGACTTTATAAGCAGCCTTGACATAAAGAGCGTCAGCCATTTTATCCATGACCCTTCCTTTGTCAGGGATACCCTTTCATATACATCCCCGGAACAAACCGGCAGGATAAACCATCGGGTAGGTTTTGCTTCGGATTTATATTCGCTGGGGATAGTGTTCTACGAAATGCTAACCGGCTGCCTGCCGTTTTTTTCGGTAGACCCGCTTGAATTAATCCATTCCCATCTCGCCCAGGAAGCGCCTCCTGTGCATGAAGTTAAACCGGGTATTCCTATTGTGTTAAGCCGCATTACTGCCAAATTGATGCACAAGGAGCCGGGAAAACGATATAAATCGCCAGCGGGGCTTTTGACGGACCTAACGCGGTGTAAAAACGAATACGAAGCTGCGGGTACGATAAGCCAGTTTCCGCCGGACAGCCGCACAGGTCCCCGATGGGGGAGCTTTGTATCAAAAATGGTAGGCCGGGACCGGGAAACCGGAGAAATAGTTGCGGAATACGAAAAGGCTGCCGCCGGAGAATTCCGCAGCATGTTTATATCCGGCCTGCCGGGCATAGGAAAGACCCGCTTGATTTAGGAACTGCAGCAGCCCATAGTGAAGCACCAGGGCTATTTTATATCGGGGAAATTTGATGTATACCAGAAAAACATTCCCTACAGTTCCCTCGTTCTTGCTCTGAGAAATCTGGTGAAGATTTTCCTGACCGAAAGCGATGACAGGGTGGCTTACTGGAAAGAAAGGATTCAGGAAACGGTGGGTAATAACGGCAGGGTTCTTACCGATGTGATTCCTGAACTGGAAACGCTAATCGGCCCGCAACCGGAAGTCAGGCCGCTTCCGCCCATGGAGCAGCTCAATCGATTCCGTGATATTTTCGACAGGTTTCTAACCTGCCTTGCCACCAGGGAAAACCCGCTAACCCTGTTCGTGGATAACCTACAGTGGTGTGATACCGCCTCCTTAGATTTTCTGACCAATACCCTTTCAAACCACCGGGAGCACCCTTATCTTTTCCTTATGGGGGCGTATCGCTGCAATGAAGTGGATTTAAGTCATCCCCTTTCCAAACTTATACGGAGTGCAAAGGAGAATGGCTGGCCTTTGAGGGAGATAAGGCTGGAGCCTTTAAAGCCGGACCACTGCAATGAAATGGTTTCGAGTATTCTCGAAGCCCCTGCGCCGCAGACCCGGACACTGTCAGATTTCATATGCACCTTAAGCGAAGGCAACCCGCTTTTTGTCACCGAAATAATGTCTTATCTGTACAATGAAGACCTGCTCCTTTTTGACGAAGGGGGACAGTGGAAGTGGGACCTTGACAGAATAAGAAATTCATCCATGCCCACCACCGTAGTTGCCCTGTTTCAGTCCAGGATTTGGAAAATGCCTCCCGATCTCGTCAATATTCTGAAGTATTGTGCTTGCATGGGCAATACCTTTTCACCCGAAGTTGTTGCCTCTATCCTCAAAATGCCCCTGGTGAAGGCCTTTGAGATACTAAAACCCGTCCTTAGCCAGGGACTGCTGGTGGAGAACAAAAACCAGCTGCAATTTATACACGACAGGGTTCAGGAAGCAGTGCTTGCCTCCATACCGGCCGAAGAGCTGAAATCAATTCACTGGAGGATAGGGGTCTATCTGTACTCTGCTACAACGGGCGAACATAAGGACATCTGTGATTCCGAAAACCTGTTTGCAATTGTTTCACATCTGAACCTGGGTGTGGAAGACCACCCGGACCGGGAAACAGCATATTTTCTGTCGCGTATCAACTGCCATGCAGGAAACAAAGCTCTGGATTCGCTGGCTATCCTGGCAGCCAGCGAGTATTTTCGTATAAGCAGGGAACTGCTGCCGGATGACTGTTGGGAGGATGAGAACTATCAGCTTACCTTCAGAATATACCAGATGGCTGCAAAGACCGAGCTTATGTGCGGCAACCATGAAAAGTCCGAGTATCTGCTAAGCAAACTGCTTTTACATGCCAAAACCGACCTTGACAGGGCGGAATGTCTGGCCGAGCAGACCACTTCGCTGTCATCCATCGGAAACTTCAGAAAAGCTATTGAGAAAGCCAATGAAGGGTTGGCCTATTTTGGCAAAGCCATCCCTGAAAGCGGCGTGGAAGCTGATAGAAAAAGGAAGGAACTGACGGCAGAGATTGCCTCAAGGGGTACCGATATACGGCAGGTCATTCTGGACATGCCCTTTACCGACGACCGGAGGGACAAGATAGAGCTTGCCTTTTACAGCGAGCTTATTCCCGATTTGTATGCGTCGGGGCTTGTACCCCAGCTGTACCTGGCGGCGGCAAAATCCACTCAGCACTGCCTGGCGGGGGGCATGGACGAATCGGCTATTTATTCCTTTACCATAATGGGCCTTCAGTATGGTGAACTGGGACAATTTGAGCAGGCCTTCATGTATGAAGACCTCGCCAGGGAACTTTGTGCCAGGCATCCTAATACTTTCGGCGCAACCCGGGGAATGAACGGAATTGTATGGTGCAATATGCATACGAGAAGCCACCCGGAACAGATTGTGGAATACTGTCTCAAGTCCATACAGTGCGGTAAGAACTGCGGCGACCTGTATAATGCAGGCCTTTCATACGGGCCTATGATGTGGAACCTTCAGGTTTGGGGGGCCGACCTGTCAAAGATAGAAGAATACGCAGAGGAATGCCTTCAGTTTTCCAACCGGTATCATCTGTCCTTTTCGGCAGGTCTCGCTCAGGCGGTGCGGGCGGGCTGGGTGCTGCCTATGAAAAAGGATTATAAACCGGTACCGATGGGCGAAAAACTCAGGGAATGGGAAGCGAACAACCATATAGCCTCGGTGGGAAGCTACTATGTTCTAAGGGGTATTAGCCATTATTATTTCGGGGAGCATGAGGAGGCAAAACAATATCTGGAGGGAGGCCGGAAGTACCTGTCCGGTCTTACCGACAACGTACTTAAAAGGCAGTGGCATGTATTCCTGGTTTTGAACAAGCTGAAATTATTTGAAAAGGGCATTGATTACAGGGATAAGTATGAGCTGCTGGCCGATATCACGCCAATTATAAACAGGATTGAGAAATGGGCTGCATTGGGGCCTCTGCTTAAGCCCTATCTTGCATATATTTATGCCGAAGTTGAAAGGGCTACCGGCAGCCTTAGGAAAGCCAGAAACCTTTACATGGATGCCATAAGTACCGCCCGGAAATTCAAATATACAATGCTTGAGGGGCACCTCAACGAATGCATGGGTGTTCTTCTGCAAAAGGAAGGGCTGTGCACCCAAGGGGTATACTTTGCCGAGGCTGCCCGTTTGTACAGGAAATGCCGTGCCGAGCGCAAAGAACTAAACCTTGAGAGGAAACATCCGGGGTATTATGAGGAGGTTAAAGGACCTCTTCTGCCACACGAGACCGAACCTGAGGACTGGTATGCCCTTCCCAATCTGGATGTTGGTTACCTGATGAAGTCATCGCTGGCTATTTCTTCCGAGATAGAACGGGAAACTCTTCTTAAAAGAATTATGGATGTGGTTATAGAGAGTTCGGGAGCCCAGCACGGTTATCTCCTTGTAGAGGAACAGTCAGGGTTATTTGTCTGCGCCGAAAGCCATGCAGGAGAAAAACGGGCGGTGAGGATGGTTAGACAAAAGCTTGATAATGCAGAAGGTATCTGCAAAGCAATAGTGCGTTATGTTTACAGGACCGGAGAGAGATTAATACTAAACAACGCGGCTTGGGAAGGGATGTTTAAGGACAATCCGGAGGTCCGGTGCATGCAGCTTCGGTCGGTATTGTGCCTGCCGGTGATTAAAAGGTCAAAGATGATTGGAGTGCTATACCTGGAAAACCGGTTGTCGGACGGGGTTTTCACACCGGAAAGGACTCAGATGACCGAGCTGTTGACGTTGCAGGCAGCCATTTCCCTGCAGAATGCCCGGCTGGTGGAGGGGATGAAACAAGCAGAGGAGGCTCTGCGACGGTCAAAGGAAGAACTGGAGCTGCGGGTGAGGCAAAGGACCGAAGCCCTTGCCCTGGCCAACAGCCGGCTTGAGAGGGACATTACCCGGCGGAAAAGAGCCGAGGAAATGGTAAAGGCCGAGCGGAAGCGGTTCAACGATATCCTGGAACTGATACCGGCCTACCTTGTGCTTCTTACCCCGGATTACCGTGTGCCCCTAGTCAACCGTTTCTTCCGGGAGCGTTTTGGTGAAGCCGGTGACCGGCGATGCTATGAATACCTTTTCGGCAGGGATAAGCCCTGCGAGAACTGCGGAGCCTTTAAAACCCTTGAAGAGGATAAACCCCAGAGGTGGGAATGGATCGGGCCGGACGGACATTATTATGACGTTTTTGATTTTCCCTTTACCGATGCGGACGGTTCCAAGCTTATTCTGGAAATGGGTTTGGATATAACTGAAAGAAAAATGGCGGAGCAGGAGATACAAAAACTTAACAGGGAGCTGGAACAGAGGGTTAATGACCGTACAGACCAGTTGAAAAAAGCCAACAGGGAATTATATAAAAGCGAGGCGCATCTTAAGGCAGCCTTGCATGAGAAGGAAGTTCTTTTGAGGGAAATTCATCACCGCGTAAAAAACAATCTTCAGATTATCCACAGCATGTTAAACCTGCAGTCTTTGTATACCGATGATGAGCAGGTGATTGAACTTCTAAAGGAAAGCAAGAACAGGGTTTATTCAATGGCTCTTATCCATGAAAAGCTGTATCAGTCGGAGACGCTTGCAAGAGTAGACCTTCCCGGGTATATCCGCAGCCTGGTGGCGAATCTATTCCTGTCCTATGGTGTGAGCGAGAGGATCGTCACTCCGAGGGTTGACGTGGAGGACGTCAAGCTGAGCATTGATACTATAATCCCCTGTGCGCTGATTATCAATGAACTGGTATCAAATGCACTGAAGCATGCTTTCCAAAATACCGGGAACAAAGGAGCTGTGAAAGGGGAGGTTACAGTTCAGTTACGCCATGACACCGGCAGCAGATACGTTTTGGTGGTCAGCGATAACGGCATTGGCCTTCCCCAGGGCCTGGATTTCGAGAACCGCACATCGCTGGGGCTTAGAATTGTAGGTATACTGGTAAAACAGCTTAGAGGCAGCATCAGCATAGGTGCCCATGCCGGGGCCCAGTTTATAATTACATTTAAGGCGCTTTCCCGGCCGTAAAAGGAGGTGACAAGATGACGGATATACAAGTACTTATCGTAGAGGATGAAGGCATCGAGGCGTTGGATATTCAGCACAGGCTTATAAGCATGGGATATCCCTCTCCCCTTATCGCTTTTTCAGGTGAAGAGGCAATGGATAAGGCCGGAGAGATATGCCCCGATGTGGTACTTATGGACATAATGCTTCATGGGGGAATTGATGGAGTGACGGCCGCCGAAGAATTAAAGAACAGGTTTGATATTCCGGTTATATATCTTACTGCCTACGCCAATGAGGATATTGTGCAGCGCGCCAAAAGGACCCATCCGTACGGATACATAGTAAAGCCCTTTAAAGAAAATGAACTGCATATTGCTATCGAAATGGCATTGTACAAACATGCCATGGAGAAGAAACTAAGGGAGAGCCATGAACTGCGTACACCGCTCAATGCCATTATCGGTTTTGCCGGTACGCTGCTGATGAGGCTTCCGGGGCCTCTTACCACCGAACAGGAAAACCAGCTTAGGAACATATCCGTAAGTGCAAAGCATCTGCTTCTGCTCATAAACGATATCCTGGACCTTGCAAAAATAGAATCCGGCAATGTGGAACTTTACCCAAGGCCGGTATCCTGTCAAAGTGTTATTAAGGAAATAACCGATACACTGGCGCAAAGCGCAGTCAGCAAAGGTATCGGTTTGGACTGTGACTTGCCCGGCAGGGACATGGTAATTCATACCGATCGCCGCACCCTAGTACAGATACTCATAAACCTTGTCGCAAATGCCATAAAGTTTACCGAAAAGGGCAAAGTAGGAATAAAGCTGCGGCGGTATTGCGAAGGGGAATGCAATCGTTATGAATTCAGTGTTTCGGATACCGGGATAGGAATTAAGAAGGAGGACAGGGAAAGGCTTTTCAATGCCTTTGAACGGGCTGAAACGCCGGCCTTGTACTGTCGTGAAGGAACAGGGCTGGGCCTTTATTTGAGCAGCAAGCTGGCCACGCTGCTGGGAGGGAATATTGTATGCATGAGTGAGTACGGTAAAGGAAGTACTTTTACATTGGTGTTGTATGAAAAACGGAAACTGGAGGATGAATGGAGTAATGGCGGGACGAATTCTTGTTATTGAAGATAATCCGACAAACCTGGAACTAACAACCTACTTGCTAAAGGCCTTCAACTATACCGTATTAACTGCAGCCGACGGCAGCCAAGCTATTAATATAGCCGGCCGGGAAAGGGTGGACCTTATAATCTGCGACATCCATCTTCCCCGGATGGATGGCTATGAAATAGCCCGTCGGCTAAAGGGACACTCTGTACTAAGGAGGATTCCGCTTGTTGCGGTTACCGCCCTTGCGATGGTGGGGGACCGGGAAAAAGTGCTGGCAGCCGGGTTTGACGGTTATATCAGTAAGCCCATAACCCCCGAGATATTTATCAAACAGATTGAGGAATTTTTGAACGGGGAATATCGGGACGGTGGGTCAAACGGCGTTAAACAGGGAAGAGAGGATTGAGAAAGAATGGCAACTATTCTTATTGTGGAAGACCACGCAATGAGCCGACAGATATTGGTTACTCTGCTTGAGTTCGCGGGGCACCGGATACTGGAGGCCGCAGAGGGTGAAGGAGCGCTGGCACTAGCATGCAGCGGATGCCCTGATTTGATAATATGTGATATACTCCTGCCCACCATGGACGGGAGAGAATTTGTCAGGAGGCTGCGCACCGAGACAGCTCAAACCGGTACACCGGTCATTTTTTATACCGCCTGGTGCCGTCATCCGGAGGATATTCGACTAGACGAAGCTTTGAAGCCCTGCCGTATAATACCAAAACCTTCAGAACCGCAGGAAATACTCAGGACAGTTAATGAGCTGCTGGGGGTTTCATCCGGAAGGAAGTGCCCGCAGCCGCAGGCACACGAGTCTTCCAGCGGCCTTTGGGAACCTGTGTTATCCGCCAGTACGGAACTACAGTTCTCGGTACTGATGGATTTAGGCTACAGTATGGTTGCGGAGCGGGACCCCAATCGGCTGCTTAACACTTTTTGCCGGGCAGTCTGTGAGATGCTAAACTGTAAGCAGTCCCTGCTGGCCATACGGGAGGGAAACGGGGTGGTCAATTATTACAGAGGACTGGCGAATAAAAAGGAGGATGGCTCCTGCCGGGAGCACATGATACCTCCGGAGGATATTCTGAAAGCTGTTACTGCCGGCCATAAGCCTATTCAATGGGGTAAGTCCATGCTGGCAGTCCCCTTTGCTTCTCCCACCTGCCTGTACGGATGGATATCAGTGATGGGTAAGCCGGGAGCAGGGCAGTATACCCGTCGGGACGAGGAAATAATTATGACGATGAGTACCCAGGCTGCCCTGGCCTACGAAAATATCCTGCTGGTAGAACAGCTGAAAAAAGCAATGAAACCAAAGGCATGCTAATAACCAACATATCCCATGAGTTAAGAACTCCGCTGAATATTCTGTTAAGCAATGCACAGCTCTTGGAGATATATCTTCGCGATGATGAGGAGTTGGACATAGGACAGCTACGAAGAAAAATAGAAATGCAGATACGAAACTGCAACCGTCTTATCAGGCTGGTCAATAATTTTATTGATATATCCAAAATCGAATCGAATCATTTTGAGCTGGAACCGGTAAAATGCAATATTGTAGAGGTTGTTGAGGCCATTACCGCTTCTACGGTGGAGTATGCCGGAATAAGGGGAATAGACCTGGTGTTTGACACGCAGCAGGAAGAGATGTTCATCTGCTGCGACCTGGACAGTATCGAACGCATTGTACTGAACCTTCTTTCCAACGCCATCAAGTTTACACCCCGGGGAGGGGCCATATATGTTAACCTAAGCATGGGTGACGGGTATGTCCGGATAAGCGTAAAGGACACCGGCATAGGCATTCCCGGCGACAAAATCGGCCTCATTTTCGAGCGGTTCAGGCAGGTGGACAATCTGATGACCAGGAAACACGAAGGAAGCGGAATTGGGCTTACTCTGGTAAAACTTCTGACCGAAATGCTTGGTGGAAGGGTGCATGTTTACAGTGAGGCCAACAAAGGAAGTGAGTTTGTCGTGGAGCTTCCGGTACATACGAATGGCAAAACCAACGCTATATCCAGCTGCCCGGTTAACAAATCAAATGAAGAAATTATACAAAGAATCAAGCTGGAATTCTCAGATATATATTTTTAATCATTGTTTTATGTGACTAACAGAGTGTATTATAATATATGATGCTAAAATTTTAGTCTGTAGCAGGACTAAGTAAATAGCTGTTGAATCTAAAACAGCACTACAACCAAAGAGGCGAAACAGACGATGATTGGTTTTAAAAGGATAGGACTGGAAGACAAGGGATGGATGGAAGAACTGATTGCTGTAGCCGATACGGCAAGCTGCAATCAGAACTTCACCAACCTTTTTATTTGGGCGGATGTTTATAATCAGCTGGTGGCAAGAATAAATGACTACCTGGTTGTTAAGGGAAGTCTTGGCGATGATGTGAAAAGGTATCTTTTCCCTACGGGTTTTGGCAATATCAGGCCGGTAATAGCGGCTATGCTGCAGGACGCATTGGACTGTGGGCATGAGTTCGTAATGATGGGACTTTTGCCGGGAGATGTAGAACTCCTTGAAAAGCTGTATAAAGGCAGTTTTGAATTTAAGCAGATTCGGGGCGCATTTGACTACGTTTACCTTCTGGAAAAGCTGATATTGCTGCCGGGCAGAAAACTCCATGCAAAACGAAACCATATCAACTTCTTTATTGAAAACAACGACTGGGTGTTTGAGCCGATTACCCCGGAAAACCTGGATGAGTGCAGCAAAATGAATGAAGAATGGTATAGGGAAAAATATAAGCCCTACAATACCGGGCTGGCAAACGAGAGGCGGGCCGTGGAGAAGTGTTTTGAGAACTACCCCGAATTGGGCCTGGAAGGTGGGCTGCTTCGAGTATCCGGAAGAATCGTTGCTTATACCATCGGAGAACCGTTAAATACGGACACCTATGTAATACACATAGAAAAGGCTTTCAGCAGTATACGGGGTGCCTACCAGATGATAAACAGGGAATTTGCCTCCTTTATAAAGGATAAATACCCGCATATGCTTTATGTGAACCGGGAGGAAGATATGGGAGATAAAGGACTGAGAAGGGCAAAGCTGTCGTATTACCCGGATAGGATGATTGAGAAGTATACCGCAAGATACAAAGGAGCAGTCTAAAATAATGGTGCCTCACAGGATAGGAATCAGGCCGGCGCGAAAGGGAGATATGGACCGCCAAAAACAGATATGGAAGATTTGCTTTGGAGATGATGATGCCTATATAGACTTCTATTTCGCTAATAGATACAAAGAGGATGAAACCCTGCTGATGCTTCTGGACGGAAAAATAGTAGCCATGCTGACCATCATTCCGGTTGAGGTGGTGACAGCCGACGGGCGAACCTTTCCTTCCGCTATGCAGTACGCCGTTGCGACCCATCCCAAATACAGGGGAAGGGGTTTTGCTTCACGGTTAATGGACTTTTGCGACGGGCATTTAAAGCAGAAGCGCATGGAAATGTCGGTGCTGGTACCGGCGGAGGAAGGGCTTTTTGATTTTTACGGTAAACGGGGGTACAAAAAGGGCTTTTTTATAAGGGAGATTTTGATTGCCGCCAGTTCTTTAAGAGGAATAACCAGCGGTACGGCATCCCGATCTTTGATTATGTCCGCTTCTCCGAAGGATTATAATATAAGGCGAAACAGGCAGCTTAAGGGACATTTTTATGTTGCCTACCGGGATGAGGAAATCTCTTACCAGAAAAAGCTGTCGGTGCGGACAGGGGCAGACATCTATACTATAGATATTGAAGGAATGCACGGCTGTGCAGCGGTGGAAAGGATAAACCCGGACAGGGTTCTTATTAAGGAACTTCTAATGCCCCAACGTCTTGTCCTACAAAGCCTGGTGCAAATAGCGGGGCGGCTACCGGCCAGGGAGTATGTCCTCAGGCTGCCCGCATACCAATGTGCTGACCTGGGCGGTATTGTTCGACCCTTCGGGATGGTAAAATCATACCGGCAGCCGCAGAATGGTACAGCCCCTGATAGGTACGGATATTTGGGCATTGCCTATGACTAAGAGCGCGGCGGGTGCCTTGGATTGCCCCGCCAGCGTTTGCTGTTGGTAGTTGATAGTTATTGAAAAGCATGTATATATACGCATTTAAAACTGTTGTTATCCTGAGCATAACGGTTGTCATCCTGAGCGATAGCGAAGGATCTTATGCCTGATTGCAAAAGATTCTTCACTACGTTCAGAATGACATAGTCAGATTCTTAAGGCTTCGCTACTTCGGAGTGACACATAAAGGAATGTAATGCAATTACAGCGTTGTATATAGATAGGGAAACACATCAATTGGGGGGCACTCGGATGCTGTCCCCCATTTTTTTCATGTAACATTTTGGGCATTGCAGACGTTAATAATAATGAAAGCAGGCCCGGCCGGGGAAGAAGGGAAAACACCTATGCTTAGAATAAATAAGTCAAAGAATTCAAAACAATGTCATGAAGCGTCCATAGAAGAGATATGCAGCGAGACATGGGAAATACTGTACCGTTATGTGTATTTTAAGGTTCAAAACCGGGAAGAGGCTGAGGACATAACCCAGGAGGCCTATGTTAAGGCCCTTTCCCGCTGGCAGCAGGGGGCCGTCCGGCCGGATAACCATGCCGCTTACCTGAAAACCACGGCCCTTAACATAATACGGGACCGGTGGCGAAAAACCAAGCGCAAGGGGGCTGAGGTGGATTTGGAAGCAGTGAACCCATTGGACATTGCAGTGGAGGGTCCTGCAGAGACAAGCAATTTGAGGATGATGGTAGATGATGCGCTGAAAAAGCTGGCAGAGGACCAGCGCAGGGTTATTGACCTTAGGATTATAAAGGGGTTTTCGGTGGCCCGGACGGCAGAGATGATGGGCAAAAAAGAATCCACCGTCCGCGTGATACAGTACAGGGCACTTAAGGCCCTTGCAGATATCCTCGAAGAGAACAATGAGAGCAGGGAGGGGCCTAAATATGGATGGTAATGAAAAGAAATTGTCCGAATATATTGACAGGCTAAACGCAGAGCGGCAGCCGGAGCAGCATGGGGCACCAGGGGATTCGCCGGAGCTTGAACGGCTCTACAGTACGGTACGATTGGTCCGTAGCCTGAGGGAGCCTGCCCTGCCCAAGGGGGATTACCCAAAGGAGCTTGCCGCTGCCGTAAGAAGCAGGCAAACCGGCAAAGGGTATCAAAAGGGCAAGAAACGGGTTTGGCTGGGCGGACTGGCGGGGATGGCCGCGGTACTGGTTATAGCGGTTATGCTAAGTTCCATACTGCCCCTGGGGAATGTGGATGTTGTACACGCAATGGAAGAAGCCTTCCGGGGGATAAAAGCCTACCACGGTATCCTTGAGATTGTGACCAGCAACGCCCAGGGACAGCAAAACCTGCGGACCAAGTTGGAGGTATGGGCGGACAAAGAAGGCCGTTATTATATAAGGGGGCTGGAGGGCTGGCAGAAGGATATAATTACCGTAAATAACGGCGGGAGCAAATGGCAGGTAAGGCCAGACCGTAGAGAAGTAAACGTGTTCCCGGCATTTCCCGACGCCTATCGCTTCATATTTGAACTGGGCAATGAAATAGAGCAGGCGAAGAACGCGCTGTCAACCAGTGTAGTGGGAGAGGATACCATTGCCGGAAGAAAAACGGATGTTTTGGAGGTAACCCCCAAGGGTGGAGCACCCTACAGGATATGGGTGGACAAAGAGACAAGATTGCCGCTACAAAAACAAAGTGCGATGCAAAATGCGCTGCAGTCCACCGTGACCTATACAAGTATTAACTTTGGCGATGTGATACCCGGTGAACTTCTTGTGCTGGAAGTGCCCGATGGTTACAGTGAGATTGATAAGAATCCGGAACAGTTTGTAAACAGCATGACAGAAGCCGCCGAGGCCCTTGGGTTTGCACCAAAGGTGCCCGGGGAAGTACCGGCGGGCTTTGACCCGGAGGGGGTAGCCATAGTACCCGATACCGGCCTTGTGAAGCTGTATTACATCGCTGGGGATAGGAAAGCAAAGGTTGTGGTGGTCCAGGGCAAAGCCGATGGGGAGTTTAAGCGGGCTTCAACTTCAATATTTGCGCAGGTGAATGGCAGCCCCGCCGAGGTCCAGTCACCGGTCGGTGAGGAGCACGGGATACTAAGAAGTGGGGGGCAGTATGCCGGTATTGCCGGTATAAGTTCCATACGCTGGCGGCAGGATGGGTACGAGTACGCTGTGATAGGGGATGCTCCATTGGAACAGATGGCCGACTTTGCGGAAGGCCTGGTAGGAGGTGCCCTGGAGATGCCCTCTACTGGCCAACAGTCTTTTGCCAGGTCAGCGATAGAGGTGCCGGTTGACCTGGAAATGGAAGAGAATGAGCAGAAAAGCGTGGATGCAGGGCATTCTCCCTGGAGACTTGACCCCGTCTATGTTGCCCAGGTATTTGTTAGCCTTGAAATATCGCCGGAGGGCATTGTAGGCGAATATCCAATTGAATATGAAGAGCTGGAAGTTATTGAAAACAACGGTGCTGAAGCAGTGGTAAAGGTGACCGATGACAATACTCCCATAGAAAAAGTGTTTCTGAAGCGCCTGGTAAGGCAGGACTCCACCGGTATATGGACGGTGGTGGGATACGACCCGGCCAATTAAAAAAGGAACTTTTAATACCGTGGTACGGTCTAATACATGTAACCCAAATACGGCAGCATATATACCAAAATCGGAATGACGAACAAGGAGGACGAAAAAATGAACAAGCGACGGGTTATTATAGGAATGGTTCTGGTTATTGCACTGGCCTTGCAGGTAGGGTGTACGTCAAAGGTGCCGGGCAGCGGTGAGGACGTGGGGGATAGGGCACCGGAAAACGAGCAGAGGGAAATAATGGGGGAGTTTGACCGGCTTACCGGTGACGGTGCCAAGCTGGAAGCGGTTGTTGAATTTATTAATGATAATATAGCCCAAGTGTCCGGGAAAAATGCCTCGGTTATGGTGGACCGGCTGGAGGGGATGCAAAGGGATAACCTTGCTGCCCTGGAAGAGAGGTTTTATAGTGATGAGGAAATCCAAAGCACCCTTTACGATATATATAAGCCCGGTACCGATATAGACATGGAAGGCGTAGACCAGGTGGAGCATGAGGCCTTGAGGGCACTGCTAATAGAGGTCAGGGACACCGGATACAGGGTGGAAACGGCGGAAGGAATGTATTTTCCGATAATTGACTACAGCTTTTATGGCAAATACAGCGACTATATATCCGATGACATGAAGGAATATATAGATATAATGGCGACAGAATCCGGCGAAGTGCCCGCCAAGGATGCGGCCCTTGTTATCGGTTGGGACCAGGTGGTAGAAAGGGCCCTGCGGCAAGACAAATTCCTGCAGGACCATCCGGCCTCGGAAAAAGCAGAAGAGGTAAAGGAACTGTACAAGAAATACGTGACCTTCACACTTTTCGGGCTTAACAATACCCCTCTGTTCGACTATAACACCAAGGCCATGGACGGGGATGCCAAAGACGCCTATACACAGGCAGCTGAAGGCGGAGAAGAAGGCGACTATAAAGATTTGTTAAAAGGCTATCTTGAGGTGCTGGAAGAAAACAGTTTTGCCTTGACCGACGAGGTTGACCAATACAGAAAACGTATTTCCGAGGGTTTTTAGCAGACATACAAGGGCCCGGGGGATAGCAGGACGACTCCGGGCCCTTTTCTATATATCAAACGCAATTTAACCTATTTCCCGCGCCATCTATGACAGAATCTATTCTTTTTCTCACAAACTATTTCATTTGCACCGCAGGAAGGACAGGTATATCTATCCTGTTCATAATTCATGCTATAAACTTTGCCACAGTTTACGCACTTAAATTTGCATAAACCTGAAGTATAGTGCCCTCCGCTTATGTGTATAGCATTGCCTTGCGTAAGGGCTATGGCTACCTTCTTTCTTGCACTGTCTATGACGTTTTGAAAAGTCTGTCTTGAAACATGCATCCTTTCAGCACATTCTTCCTGATTAAGCCCTTCAATGTCTTTTAACCTCATGGCTTCAAGTTCTTCTAACTTGAGAGTAATTTCTTCTACATCACACTTTTTTTTGCCTAACGGTATGAAATAAGTATTCTCCGGAAAAAACTCAACTTTTCTGCATTTTATCGGTCTTGCCATTTATTTACCCCCCTGCATCTTATACATAGTCCAATGAACATTATATCTACATCATAGATTTCCAAATCATTTTTATCTTCTATGGTCCTATTCAACTTTAAATATTCTAAAGCAATTCCTCTTTCATCAATGTCTATTATATCATTACATTCAACACACTGGAAATGAATATGCAGGGGCTTTTTGCTGTAAATTTTCAACTCATAATAACTTACTCCATCCACGACAATTTCTTTTACTATGCCAATACTACTAAATATCTTTACATTCCTATATACTGTAGCAAGACCAATATTGGCTCCCTTCAGCCTTTGATATATTTCTTCCACATTCAAATGCCTTTCATTCAGTAAAAACTGTTCCAGTATCAGTTTTCTTTGTCTTGTAAATCTAAATCCGTTTTTCTCTATCAACTTTTTTACAAAAGAAAACTTATCCTTTGTCAGAGCATTACTCATCACCTCGTCCATAAGGACACTCCTATCTTTTATTCATGACAGAGGTCTTTGTGCTGATGTTCCCTGCATATGCTTCCTGTGGATTTCAACTCTCCATCTAAATATTGCTGGATGACATCATCACAATAACCTTCTGCTCCCACAATCACATTTATACTGTTTTGGGCAAACAACCGCTGGGCTGTTTCTCCCATACCGCCAGAGACTATAACATTAACGCCTAATTCCCTTAGAAATTCAGGCAGAAATCCCGGTCTATGGCCCGGATTTTGTATAAAATCCTTCTTTACTACCTCATCCCCTTCAACCTCATACACTGCAAATGCTTCACAATGTCCAAAGTGTCCGCTAACATGCTTGCCTTCGCTTGCAACCGCTATTATTTTCATTAACATGGGCCTCCTTAGAGTTTATTGATTTAAGCAATATATGTGTTCACGGATATTTTCCCACATCTGTCTTATGGCCTGATTTGCCTTACTGTCCCTATAATGAACAATAGGCACCAGTTCGTTAATTGACTTCAAAACCGTATCATCATAGGGTATTTTTCCTATTACGTATACATCGTTTTCTCTGCAAAAACCTTCAATTTCCTCTGCTTTCTTTTCATTAATATCATACTTATTGATACAGGCGAGAGTAAGAACCCCAAAATGCCTGCATAACTCCATCACTCTCTTAAAATCCTCCAGGCCCGACTGGGTAGGCTCTGTAACAATCAATACCGCATCACTTCCTGTAACTGAAGATATTACAGGACAACCTATTCCCGGGGAACCGTCAATAATGATAAGAGTGTCCTTAGCCGCAAATTTCCTGGCATTACTGCGAAGCATAGTTATAAGTTTTCCCGACCCCTCGCTGCCTACCTCCATCTGGGCCCTTGAAATAATTCCTTTGTTAGTTTGAGTTATATAAACATCAGCGGTTTTTTCGTCTTTTAAACTGATGGATTTTTGAGGGCAAACCAATGTGCAGGCACCACAGCCCTCACATTTAAAGGAGTTCACTACACCGTTTCTGATTGCGTCAAATTGGCACACCTTTTCACATTGGCCGCAGCCTATGCAAAGACTTTTTTCAGCAACTGCTTTCTTTTCTCCATAAAAGCATTCCTTCTTCACATCTTTTCCCTTGTAAAAAAGATGCAGATTGGGCGAATCCACATCGCAGTCTGCTTTTATAGAATCTTCTGCTAATTCAGCTAGGGCTAAGGCTATTGTGGTTTTACCCGTGCCTCCTTTTCCGCTTATTACTGTTAGTTCCAATGGAACACCTCCTTCAATTCCTCTGCAATCTTCTCAAATATTTCTTTATATTCGGGTAGTTCCACAATCATTTTCCCTGAGGAATATACCTCTGCCGCTTCTCTACGGTAAGGTATAATACCTAATATCTTTATATTTTCTTCGCTACAGTATCTCTGGATTCTGTCATTCCCGGTTTTATATTTATTGATAATGACACCAAAGGGAAGATTAAAATTCCTTATAAGCTGCACTGCCATTTTTAAATCATGAAGCCCAAAGGAAGAAGGTTCCGTTACCAGTATTGCACCATCTGCATATTGAAGGGAACTCACTACATTGCAGGATGTCCCCGGGGCACAATCAATAAGGTTTATTCCCTTAGGAAGGTTTTTCAACAATTCTTTAATAACAGGTACCGCCATAGGTTCTCCTACATTCAAAACGCCCCTTTTGCAAATAAAGTCACCAAATTGCCCTTCTTCAATTGTACCTATTATCCTTTTCCCAAAAGTCAAAGCCCCATGTTTACATACTATCCCGCAGGCACGGCAGCCATGGCAGAGTTTCTCAAAGAGTATGACATCTTTCCTTGTCTTCACTAATGCATTAAACTGGCATACCTTTGCACAATCCCCGCATAAGGTACACCTGCTGCTATCCACAACTGGGTAATCCACCTTAACCTCTTCGCTTTTTATTTGAGAGGGTTTTAAGAATATAAACCCATTGGGCTCTTCCACATCACAATCAATGTAATTAGCACCTGTAATAACGGGAATGTTGGTGGCTATTGTGGTTTTTCCCGTACCTCCCTTTCCGCTTAATATGGCTATGTTCAATTTATCTTCCCCCTCTGAATCCTCCGCCTGCTCCCGTGCCCATCCCTGCATGGGCAGGACCCGCTTCGGTTAACTCATCCAACTTACCTTCTTTGAACAGTTGCACCGCCGTTTCAACCTTGATACTTCCACATCGGTACACCTTAATATCCGAGTTTTTAAAAAGGTTAAAGGCATTGGGTCCCATATTCCCGGTAATGACTACATCCACATCTTCATCAATGATTTGCTGGGCTGCTGCAATTCCTGCCCCTCCACCTGACATTTGGCCCTTATTCCCAATTGCCTTTACCGGTTCGCCTTTTGTATCATAGATTACAAAGCAATTGCACCTTCCAAACCTTACATCCAGCATACTGCTTAAATCCTTTCCCATCGAAGAAACTGCTATTTTCATGAAATATCCCTCCATTTTTCTTGTTTTTCATTCACTGAATGTATTATCTTTTCATTAATACGTCTATCGTTTAATCTAACACCTCCCTAGATAAATGGCATTTGCCAATTATATATTATATACATATTATGTTTTTGTCAAATGCTATTTATTCATATTCTGGGTTCCTGACTTTGCACTCCGGAACAGCTTTAAAGGGTAGCCGAAGGGGTCTGTTCGCACCGATGCGCAAGGTAGGGGGTTAAGTTGCGCCAACAGGGGCAAATTATTATTATGAAAATGTGATAATTATTGGTATACTATTTACTGGTGAAGTATTGAGCTAAAATTGTCAAAGAACAGGGGTTTTCTTCAGAGGGAGGTTAAAATATGACAAGAACTGTAGGTACGACTGTCAGGGGTATCAGGGCTCCTATTATAAATGAAGGGGATGACCTGGTTGAGATAGTGGTTCATTCGGTAACCGCCTCCATGGCTTCCGAGAAGTTCGACTTAATGGACAGAGACGTGATTGGCATAACCGAATCCTTTGTGGCCAGGGCCCAGGGCAACTATGTATCGCTGGAGGATATAGCCTCCGCTGTAAAGGAAAAATATACAGGGGAAATAGCGGTTCTTTTTCCGATACTAAGCAGAAACAGGTTTTCCATGATACTCAAGGCGGTAGCCATGAGTGTTAAAAAGGTTTACCTGTTCTTGAAATATCCCTCCGATGAAATGGGAAATCCGCTTATGGAAATAGAAAGGATGAGCGAGACCGGTATAAACCCCTATATTGATGTGCTTACCGAGGAAAAATACAGGCAACTTTTCGGGGACAACGTACCCCATCCCTTTACTGGTATTGACTATGTCAGACACTATAAAGGATTAGCCCAGAACGGAAACATTGAGATAATACTGGCCAACAATCCCACGGTAGCCCTGAGCTATACAGGAGAAATACTTACCGCCGATGTCCATGCAAGGCATAGGACCAAGAGGATACTAAAGGCGGCGGGGGCGGAAAAGGTGTACGGGCTTGACGATTTGCTGACAAAACCGGTAAACGGAAGCGGTTACAATCCTGAATTCGGGTTGCTGGGCTCAAATAAGGCCACCGAGACCAGCGTTAAACTGTTCCCGCGGGACGGCAAAACGGTGGTGAATAAGATTCAGCAGGCCATGCTGGAGAGGACCGGAAAGCATGTTGAGGTGTTGATATACGGCGATGGAGCCTTCAAGGATCCCCAATGTGGAATATGGGAGCTTGCCGACCCGGTGGTATCCCCGGGATACACCGACGGGCTTAGGGGCACCCCCAATGAAATAAAAATAAAGTTCATAGCCGATAACGACCTTGAGGGGTTAAGGGGCAGAGAAAAGGAGGAAGCGATCAAGGAAAGGATAAAGCAAAAAGGCAAAGACCCGTTGGGTAGTGACGAGGCCATAGGAACAACACCTAGACAGCTGCCCGACCTTTTGGGTAGCCTGTGCGATTTAACCAGCGGCAGCGGCGATAAGGGGACACCTATAGTCCTTGTGCAGGGTTACTTTGATGATTTCTCTAAAGAATAGAACGTTTTAGCCATATCAAACATACATGGAAAAAACCGGCACGGTTAGGGGGTGCCGGTTTTTTATACCATGAATCACCGGTGCAAAGGTATCATTGACAATGGTATAATGAAAAAATACCCGCGACGCAATAAAGATAAAGGTCTGTATTTGTGGTCCCTGGTGTTTAATAAATGGTTGGTGGGTATAAATCTATATATAACGTATTTAGAACTTTATACATCTAGTGTGTCATGCTGAGCTAAGCGGTTGTCATGCCGAGCGCTAGCGAAGGATCTTGCGATAGCAAAGGACCCTGCATAACGACTGTCATCCTGAGTGAAACGAAGGATTCTATGCCTGATTGCAATAAGATTCTTCAGGCTTCGCCTTCAGAACGACAAAGTCGGATTCTTCACTACGTTCTTAAGCGGCAAAGCCGGATTCTTCGGACTTCGTCCTCAGAATGACAGATAAGAACGCCCTTTTAAGCGGCAGAGTTGAATTCTTAGGGCTTCGCTTCTTCGGGATGACAGGTAAGGAATGTAATACTATTAGTGTGCTGTATATATTAGTAGCTGTTAAATCGAAGGTGGCTGTAAATCAAAGGTGTTAGTAGACAACAAAGGGGGCTATAACAGTGAATGAGGATAGTATAAACCAGAAAGCGGAAAACCAAGGTAGCAATGCCGGGGGAGATACAGGTTACCGCACAAAGGATGAGCAAGGCTTTGAAAAACCAAGGAGACCAATAGCAAAAATAATAGTTCCCATCCTTGTGGTGGCAGTAATATTCGGGATATGGGCCTATAAAAACCTGCCGCTCGGCAGCGCTACCGGGGAGGAGGAGCTTTCGGAGTTTGCGTTGGATGCTACCGAAGACTTTGACCTGGAGCAGATTTTATCCTACGGCCTGCCGGTTATGATTGATTTTGGGGCGGACTACTGTGCCCCGTGCCGTGAGATGGAGCCTATCCTTGAAAAGGTTAACAAAGACTACCGGGGCAGGGCGGTCATAAAATTTGTAGACGTTCAGAAGAATCTTCAGGCCGCCGGGGAGTTCGGAATAAGGGTTGTTCCGACACAGTTTTTCTTTGATAGCAAGGGCCAGCCCTATGTCTACCACGAGGGATTTTTGCCGGAGGAGGAAATAGTAAGGATACTCGAGGAGATTGGTGTGGAATGATTGACAGGTGGCTGAGTATTTTAGCAGAACTTATTACCGATAGTCTATGGATTACCCCTTTGTTGGCGCTTGCCGCGGGGTTACTTACCGCCTTTACTCCCTGCTCACTGTCAAGCATACCCCTCGTAATAGGGTATGTGGGCGGTTATGCCGGCGGGGACACAAAGCGGGCTTTCAGATATTCTTTGGCATTTTGCGGTGGCATGGCGATAACTTTCACGGTGCTGGGGACGCTGGCGTCGCTGTTTGGCAAATTGCTGCGGGGTACGGGGCAGTGGTGGTATATACTGCTGGGGACTCTTATGGCACTAATGGCACTTCAGATGTGGGACATGATAAACATAATACCGCAGCCGAAGGTGATGGGCAAAAGCCCCCGCCAGGGCTATATAGGAGCAGCTGCTCTGGGGATGCTGGGCGGGTTCTTTGCATCCCCCTGTGCGACACCGGTGCTGGTTGTACTACTGGCAATAGTTGCGCAAAGGGGAAGCCTTCTGTGGGGCGTGCTGCTTCTGCTGCTCTACTCGATAGGGCACAGTGTGCTGCTGCTTATGGCGGGCACGTCGGTAGGCCTTGCAAACGGGCTTGCTTCTTCCCCGCGGCTGGGCAGGCTGGGCCAGGTATTCAAGATAGCCATGGGCGGCGCCATCCTGCTTCTTTCTTTCTATATGTTTTACTTAGGCTTTTAGAAAGGCAAAAATCTGTTTAATATAATTATCACCGCCATCCCAACAAGAATTGTCGTCAGCACATTCCTTGTCTTATAGGCGGTAAAGGCCGCCACAACCCCGGCCAAAAGATAGCTGTTGCCAAGGGATAAGTCGAGGTGTCCGTCGGGTAGCAAAAGTGCCGGTACTATAAGGGCTGTAAGAAACGCCGTCGGCACGTGCTTTAACCACCTCTCCATCCATTCCGGCATCCCTGCACTGGCGAATAGGACTTGGGAACCTATGCGGGTAATATAGGTGGCGACAGCCATGCCCAGTACAATTGAAATCAGTTTAAGATTCATGCTTGGTGCCCCCTTCCATTAGACCTCCGGCTATGGCTGCGGCAGTTGCAGCCAGTATTATATACCACTTGCCGGGAAGGTACAAAGCCCCCAACACCGCACACAGCGCTGAGACCAGGCAAACGATTACTGAGGTCCTGTTCCCCAGGCGGGGAATAAGAAGCACCAGGAAGGTTGCCGGCAGTGCGAAATCGATACCCCATTCCAGCGGGTTGGGTATGACATTGTAAAAGTACGCCCCCAGGAAGGTGGAAAGGTTCCATACTATATAAAGGACTATGAATATACCCAGCTGATAGTATGGGTCATAGCCCTTTCTTTCTATTCTACTTACCGTCAAAGCATAGCTTTCGTCCACTATTCCGAAGGCAAGCAGGTACTGAAGGGGTCTGGAAAGCTTCAGCAGGTAGGGCGAAAGGTACGCGCCCATGAGCAGGTGCCTTAGGTTCACCATAAAGGTGGTAAATACCACCGTCCACCAGCTGGTTATACCCGAGCCAATCATCGCAATGGCCATAAACTGTGAAGCCCCGGCAAAGACAATCATGGACATAAATGTTATTTCAAAGGTTGAAAAGCCTGCGCTCCGGCCCATTATTCCACAGGTAAGCCCGAAGGGGATTATACCGGTGGTAATGGGCAGGCAGTCCTTTACTGCTTCCTTCCATACATCGGGTTGGGGTTTTGGTAGTCCTACGGGCAAATTGTTGTGTATCAACGGCTACATCTCCTTAATACGATTTAGGTCCGGCTGCAGTTTTGCGGACGACTGGTATTCTTCCCTATAACATTCTACACACCGGTACTTAATCCTCCAACAGACAAATATTACCCATGTGCTGGGACAGCTACGACAGCGAAGCCCATGCCGGGCTGGCACAGATGTATGTGGGCGACGAGAGGTTTGGGGCTTACTACGACCAGGGGCAACCGGGTATAACAGAGTTTTTCCGGGATGCGATACAAATCTACACTGCAAACAGGGGATAATAACCAAAGGCGGCCGATTTTATCCGGCCGCCTTTTATTGGGGGTATGTTATTTTTCCAGTATCTCCGCGGTTTTGCCAAGCCACTTGCCTTCAATGTTTTCGATAAGGCCCTTGTCACAGGCGGAGGCAATGTCCGGATGGATGGGAAGCTTTCCAAGCACCGGAACCCCGTATTTGTCCGCAATCTGGTCTATATGGCTTTCACCGAACACCTTAATCTCTTTGCCGCAGTCGGGGCATTTTAGGTAGGACATGTTCTCAATTATTCCGATTATGGGAATATTCATCTTTCTTGCCATATTGACCGCCTTGGATACAATCATGGATACAAGCTCCTGGGGCGAAGTAACTATTATTATTCCGTCAACCGGCAGCGACTGGAACACCGTAAGCGCCACATCACCGGTTCCTGGCGGCATGTCTATAAACATAAAATCCACATCGCCCCAGACAACGTCGGTCCAGAACTGTTTTACGGTACCCGCAATAAGGGGTCCCCTCCAGATAACAGGGTCGGTATCGTCCTTAAGCAGCAGGTTAATGGACATTATACTAATACCCTTTTCGCTTTTTATGGGCAAAAGGCCCTGTTCGTTGGACCTTGCCTTATCCTTTATGCCAAAGGCCTTGGGAATGGAGGGCCCGGTTATATCCGCGTCAAAGACTGCGGTGCTGTGGCCCCTGCGGTTCATAAGCACCGCCAGTAGGGATGCCACAAGGGATTTGCCCACACCGCCCTTACCGCTTATAACGCCAATTACCTTTTTTACGTTGCTCTGTTCGTGGGGTTTTGCAGAAAAATCCGTCTGCTGTTCTTTTCTGTCACTGCATTCTTCGCCGCAAGCGCTGCAGTTCTGATTACAATTTTCACTCATGATTATTCTCCTTTTGTTGTATAAGTTTTAAAAATTTCTACCGTGCCTGTGCCTATGGCATCTTATACATCCATACACCTGCGGATTCTGGTCGCACAGCTTGTAATCACCGCCTTCAATTCTAAGGAGCTTTCCATGCACCAGGGCTTCGGAAAGCTTCTTTCTAGCATCGTTATAGATGCGCTGTACGGTTGTTCGGGCCACGTTCATTCTTTCGGCACATTCCTCCTGAGTCATTCCTTCCCGGTCAATAAGACGGATGGTCTCGTATTCGTCCACCGTCATTATTATCGGTTCAGTTTCACGGAATGGTGAATTGAGCGGTCCGAAAAGGCTGATTCGAGGCAAGCTGCAAACCTTCCTCCGTTTTCTGGGCCTGGGCAATTTATATACACCTCCCCCATCGGCATTATCAAATGCCCTAAAGACTCCTGCCTCTACAGGCGGGAGACAAACCGATTTTTGCTTCAGTAGCGGGCTCAATCCCCCACTGAAGGGGCATTTGATAACATGCTCGCGGCGCGATGCACACAAAACGCAATCGGTAGGCGCTTTAGCGCCCGCGTTTCGGCGAACAATTCGCGCAAGCGCTCATTGATTAGTATAAGGGGGATTTGACCCCCTTATACTAATCGTTGTCCGAAAGGCCGTCCAACTGCTTGCTTATCATATCAAGCCTGTCTTCAAGAATCGCTTTTTGCTGTTCAAGCAGTTCCTTCTGCGTTTTTGCATCGACAGGATAAGTGGCAGGATATCCACCGGGGTACCCGGCAAAGTAACAAGCCATCCTTCTTCCGAAGCCCCGTCCGCGTCCCAGCCCAAGGCCTAGACCAAGACCCAGTCCCAGGCCAAGCCCTGATACATTTGCCGCGTTACAAAATCCCAGGCCTCTTCCCGTCAGTGGTCCAAAGCCCATCGGACCGGTTCCGTTTCTTCTCGGCATTTTGACAGCCTCCTTTCATTATTGGCATATGTTAATTACAATTATATTATACCCCGTTATGGGCATATGTCAATAACAATTTTAGGGACAGGGGACGGTTCTTTGTCCCTTTTTGAAAAAAAGAGATAAAGAACCGCGTTTTAAAACCTCAGCGGCTTATATACCCGGAACCCTCAATTTGTGATGAAATTATGAAATTTCGGGGTATATAGCCTTTAAAGTGATAACTTATGTTAATATAAATCTATATACAACCTCTGTCATTTAAGAGGGCAAAGTCGGAAGGAGCCTGCCCTGGCATTCCAAAGAAGCGCAGCCTGAAAAATCCGACTCCGTCGTTCTGAACGTAGTGAAGAATCTTTTGCAATCAGGCATAGAATCCTTCGCTATCGCTCAGGATGACGGAAATGCAGCTCAGAATGACAGAAATGCAACTCAGGATGACCAAAAAGCGGCTTAAGATGACGCGCTGGGAGATGTGGTTTTTTAGTGCGTTGTATCTAATAAACGGTTTGGAAGGTGAGGCCTGTGGCGGAGGAAAGAATTCTCGTGGTGGACGATGAGCCCGGAATAAGGGAAATTATAAGGGAGTACTTTGCGCCGGAGGGGTTTGTTGTAGACCAAGCAGCCGATGGCGTAGAGGCGCTGAAGCTTTTTGAAAAGAGCAGATACTCCCTCGTGATTTTGGATATTATGATGCCTAAGGTAGACGGGTGGACGGTGTGCAGGGAGATACGCAAGACCTCTCAGGTACCTATTATAATGCTTTCGGCCAGGGGGGAGGAGTACGACAAGCTATTCGGCTTTGAACTGGGTGTGGACGATTACATGGTAAAGCCCTTCAGCCCCAGGGAGCTTATGGCAAGGAGCAGGGCGGTGATTCGCCGAAGCCAAAGCGCCCAAGAGAGAGATGCCGGGAAAAACAAAGCTGTTTTTGAGGGGCTTGAGATTAACTTCGTTTCGAGGAATGTAACGGTTAACGGCGAGCCGGTTGCGCTTACGCCGAAGGAATACGAGCTTCTGAGCTTTTTTTCAAAAAATCCCGGAAGAGTCTTTTCACGTCAGCAACTCCTAAGCAGGGTATGGGGTTATGACTTCTACGGCGATGTGAGGACGGTGGACACCCACGTGAAAATGCTTAGGGAAAGTCTGGGGGAGTACAGGGGGTATATCGTAACCGTGTGGGGTACAGGCTATAAATTCGAGGTGGGGGATGCCAAATGAAGAGCATAGCCCATAAACTGTGGGCCGGTATGATGCTGCTTGTGGTGGTGGTTTTGGTACTCCTTTGGTCCTTCCAGATAGTGTTTTTGGAGGACTTTTACACTAAGCAGAGGGTGGGCGAGGTAAGAAACAGGGCAAAGGCGCTGGTGCAGGACTTTTACACGCTGGACGGCGAGGACTTCCGGGATGCTTTGGAGGGCCTGGCTTACGATTACAACTGCAGCATAGAGATTCTGGACCGGCGGGGCGGCGTTTTGTACAGTAGCGGCCCCGGCATGCACATGCCCATGATGGCGCACCACTACCAGCGGGGCGGCCTGCTAAAAGAAATCATGTCCGGCCGGGAAGTTACCCTGCCTGTGACCCACCCCCGGTTCGGCAGCAGTTATATGGTTATTGGGATACCCATAGAGAAAGATGCGGAAGTTTCCGGCGCTTTTCTAATAAATATGCCCCTAGCACCGGTGCAGGACACCGCCGCGATACTTAAGAAACAGCTAGTTTACATTACTGCGATACTGCTGGTCGCTGCCCTTGGGCTCTCCTTTCTGTTGTCCAGGTCCTTTATAAGGCCCATCTTGGAAATCACCGGAGTCACCGGCAGCATGGCTGCGGGAGACTTCGGGGCTAGGCTAAATATAAGGTCTGCCGACGAGATTGGCGCCCTTTCAAGGGCTGTAAACTACCTCGGCGAGGAGCTATCAAAAACCGAGCAGCTTAGAAGGGACCTGATAGCCAACGTGTCCCATGAGCTTCGCACCCCCTTAAGCCTAATAAGGGGCTACGCCGAAACCATAAAGGACGTATCCGGCGATAATAAAGAAAAACGGGAGAAACACATTGGGGTAATAATAGAAGAATCCGAGAGACTGGGCAGTATTGTGGACGATATACTGGACCTTTCCCGGATGCAGTCGGGCAGCATTACCCTTGAAAGGGCCCCCTTTGACTTGGGGGGAACCATTTACGGCGTGATAAAAAGATATGACTTGCTCAGCAACGAAACCGGTATAGAAATTGTCCTTGAATCGGCATCGGGCCTGAGGGTTCAGGCGGACGAGGCGAGGATTGAGCAGGTCCTTTTCAACCTTATTAACAACGCTTTCAACTACAGCAAGCCGGGGGATGTAATAAAGGTTAGCGCTAAGCCGGAGGGTAATACGGTGAGGGTTGAGGTATCCGACACCGGTAAGGGTATTCCCCCGGAGGATTTGGGAAATATCTGGGACAGGTATTACAAAGGGGATAAATCGGAGGACAGAAAGGCGGTAGGCACCGGCCTTGGGCTGGCAATAGTAAAAAACATACTGGAGGCCCATAAAGTAAGGTTTGGCGTGGACAGCACCGTAGGAAAGGGCACCACCTTCTGGTTCCAGCTTGAACTCGTTTAGATTTTAATAATCTTTCATTATTTAATCACAGTTCTATCACATTTCCCCTTTATAATGATAAGCACAGACCGATTAAAGGAGGGTGATTAAAGTGAAAAGATTTGCAAAGGTTACAGCGCTGGCAATAGCGGCGGTGGCGCTTACAACAGCTGGGGTGGCCCTGGCTTCAGAGTTTAAAAGCCCGGTGGAAATACTATCCGAAATATCCGGCAAGCCGGTGGAAGACCTTCGGGGTCAAAGGCAGGAAGGCAAGCCCTACGGAGAAATAGCCGAAGATTATGACAAGCTGGAGGAATTCCGGCAGCAAATGCTGGATCAAAAGAAGGCTGTTCTGGACAAAAGGGTGGAGGAAGGATACCTTACCCGGGAGCAGGCCGATGAGATGGAGGAAAGAATGGGTGCATACTGCAACGGTGAGGGCGGCAAAGGTTTTTGCGGGAAAGAGTATGGCGCCGGTTTCGGAATGGGATACGGTGGCGGCCGCAACGGACAGGGCAAAGGCTTTGGAATGGGCCGGCGAATGGGCTTTGGCAGGTAGGAATAAGCATAGAGGGCACCAAAAAAAGCGGCTAAGGCCGCTTCAGTCTGACTACACCCTTCTACATAGGGTGTAGTTTTTTGGCAATATTAATAAAGTACGTGGCAATTTTTCAAAAGTCTTTTTAGTTTCCCTGTGTTATTATAAAATGTAAAGTAATTATCACCGACGGCTGGTATACTGTTTTGTTCCAAAATAAGGCACAGTGGCTTATCCAATAAAAAAAGGGGGGAAATATATGCGTAAAGCGCATGAGGTTGAGTTCAAGGTATACGGCGACGATATGCAGTTTGTGGAGATTATGCTGGACCCTGGGGAGACAATAGTGGCGGAGGCCGGAGCCATGATGTACATGGATAGGGCCATAGAGATGGAGACCATCTTCGGAGACGGCTCCGGCAAAGAAGGGAAGGCCCTTATGGGTAAACTTATGTCCGCTGGTAAGCGTGTAATAACCGGTGAGAGCCTGTTTATGACCACCTTTACCAACGGGGGCAACGACAAAAAATGTGTGGCCTTTGCAGCACCCTACCCCGGCAAGGTAGTACCCTTTGACCTGGGCGAGTATGGGGGCACCCTTATATGTCAAAAGGACGCCTTCCTTTGTGCTGCCAAGGGAATCTCGGTGGGTATAGCTTTCCAGAAAAAGATCGGCGTCGGCCTGTTCGGCGGAGAGGGTTTTATAATGCAAAAGCTAGAGGGCGACGGCCTTGCATTTATGCATGCCGGCGGCACCATCAACAAAAAGGACTTGCAGGTAGGCGAAACCATAAAGCTGGATACCGGGTGCCTGGTTGCCATGGACAGTAAAGTGGATTACGATATCCAGTTTGCAACAGGTATTAAGAACGCACTGTTCGGTGGCGAAGGCCTAGCCCTTGCAACGCTGACTGGGCCGGGGACGGTATGGCTACAGTCGCTGCCCTTCTCACGGCTTGCCGATAGGATTTACGCTGCAAGCAAGGCCGGTGGCGGCAAGGGCAAGGGCGAAGGCAGTATAATGGGCAATATAGGCATAGGTACTTTCTTCGGTAACGACTAATGAAAGCACAAAAATCACCCTTTTCAGTTTCGAAGCGGCTAAGGCCGCTTTTTTAGGTTAGGGACAGGGGACGGCGGTTCTTTGCCCCTTTTGTGATTGCCAGGGTGGACGGAGTTGTTGCCAACTCAGCCCCCCAGTTGGTGAATACAAGAAAAAACCACAAATTACTATTCCCATAAATGGTGGGTTATGATATCATTTTATAAAGAGTTTTCTTCCGACACTTGCAGTGATGCAGTAGCCCCCGCAGGTATTGTAAAAAAGCCCCATAAGGGCATTAGTAAGGCATCCCATCAGACGTTAATATTCAACATGGATATTGAAAACTCTAAAATCATTAACAAGGAGGAGAATAATGGGTAGGAAAACTGTAAAGATGTCTCGTAAGCTGCTCGCAATTTTAACCATCTGTACTTTGATTACGCTGATGTTCCCTGGATTTGCATTGGCGGATGAGGTTGACCTGGAGGATAAGGTGGAGGACGCCATAGTAGAAAACGGGGATACAGGGGAAGAAGGAGATTTAGAGGAACCCACCGACGAAGCTTTAGGGGAAGACGGGAACGGGGAAGACGATTTAGAGGGAGAACCTGCGGAAGAAGAACCCGTTGAAGAAGAGGCCGAAGAAGAAGTGGATGCCCCCAGCGAGTGGGCCGTACCGGAGATAGACCTGGCAATAGAAAACGGCCTTGTTACAGAAAAAGTACTTAGCAATTATCAGGATGACATCACAAGGGAAGACTTCTGCGAACTGGTGGTAAAGCTTTATGAAGCTCTTTCCGGCGAAGAAGCTCAGCTGCCGGAGGAAAACGTATTTACCGATACTGAGAATGAGGAAATATTAAAAGCCAACGCCCTTGGTATCGTTCTTGGCAAAACTGAAACGGAATTCTTCCCGGACGATAACATAACACGGCAAGAAATAGCGGTAATGTTTTACAGGACACTGAATGCGGTGCATCCTTCATTGGTTGCAGAAAGCTTCGAAGTGACCTTTGCGGACATAGACGACATATCTGACTGGGCGCTGGAGGCCATCGGGTTTATGAGCAACAAGGGTATAATAAAGGGGATGGACGAAAATATGGTGGCTCCCCAAGCGAATACTTCAAGGGAGCAGGCCATAGCCTTGGTGAACAGGACATATGAACTGTTCAAGGACGTCGAAATTGAAGAGCCCGTTGTAGAGGAAGAACCCGTTGAAGGTGAGCCAGCCGATGAGGAGCCCGAAGAGGAAGTAGATAACGACGAAGAAGGCGAAGAAAACGGCGAAGAACCTGGCGATGAGGAGCCTGAAGAAGGCGAAGAAAACGGTGAAGAAATTGATGACGAGGATGCTGAGGAATAACTCGGTAAAACCAAAGCCCTCCTTGGGGTAAAACGAAGGAGGGCTTTTAAAATTATGGGTAAATCATGGGGCGGGGGTTTTGGTTTACTACGACTGCCCCGCCTCCATTGTCTGTTTATTGCTCGGGGCTGTACTGGTAGGTGGAATGCTGGGAACTGTACTGGTTTACCTGCTGATATTTGTTCAAGGCCTCCATCCCATTGGAGTGCTGGACAACCTGGTCCCTGATAACGGCGATGTGCTTTTCCTCGGCCTTTGCCAAATCAGCATAAAGCGCGGCTATCTCTTCGTTCTGGCTATCCTGGGCCTCCCGCATGTATCTAACGTACTGCAAAAGCGCCTGCTCCTTCTGGTGTAGGGCCTCCTGCAAATGGCTCAAAGTGTGCATAACCAACCTCCTTTCGCAAATATTATTTGCGGTCCACCTTTCAAATATACCGCCATGGAACAGAACGACAGCGTCAGGGAAAAAGAGCGGCAGCACCATGCAACAAAATGACAGCGCCAGGGAAAAAAGCGGGATGGGATGGGACAGGTTGGGGTTGCTGCAAAGGGCTGTAGCGTGGTATAATTACATTAAGATAATAAATCTTGCGAGGTGCGCGATGAGGAAAGTGTTTTTTAACTAAACATAATCAAATAGTACCTTGAAGGCGCCGTGTATACCCGGAAGGGGTGGCGTGCGCTTTTTAGATGATAGTTAAAAAACACTTACAGGGGAATAATATCAGTGCTGGAAGGCCTTGGCGGCTTGTATGGTGAAGCTGTGCTGCAGTAAAACACCCGGGTGTTTGCTGCGGTTTTGTTTTTTGTGCTGGTATTTATTCGCTTGAAGTATGGGAGAGGGTTTTATGAATCTGCAATTTATAAACTTAAGCAAGAGCTATAAAGGCAAATGGGTGTTTGAGAATATAAACGGCCAAGTTAACGACGGGGACAGGATCGGACTTATTGGTACCAACGGTGTTGGCAAGTCCACCCTTGCAAGGTTGCTGGCGGGGATTGAGGAAAGTGATGCCGGCCGAATAATCCGTTCCCCTTCCTATATTGACGTACTATACGTTCAGCAGTACCCGGAATTCGAAAAAGGGATAACGGTCTACGAGGATGCCTGCCGGGCTGCCCCACGAAGTCTAATGGATGCCGGGTCGGTAGTAGAAAAAGCCCTTAACGAGGTGGGACTGGGTAAGGACAAATGGCAGCAGAGAGCCCGGGACCTAAGCGGCGGCGAAAAGACAAGACTTTTGCTGTGTAGGGCTTTGTTAAAAAGCTTCGATTTACTCATCCTTGACGAGCCCACAAACCACCTGGACATGGAGGCCTGTGAATGGCTGGAGGGGTTTATGACCGAGCAAAAACCCCCCGTACTTATAATTTCCCACGACCGGTACTTTCTTGACAATGCGGTAAACAAGATATGGGAATTGACACCGGGGGGCCTGAAGGAATACGAGGGCAACTATTCGGCCTATAGGGACCAAAAAAATATTGAAGAAAAAAGCATTGCAAAGGAATATCAGAAGCAGCAGACCAGGATACAGCATCTAAGGCAGGCTATTTACGAACGGAAGGGATGGTACCAAAGCGCCCACAAATCGGCGGGCCAGAACGATTTCTACAGGTCCAAGGCTAAAAAGCATGCCAACGTTTTAAAGGCCAAGCAAAAGGAGCTTGAAAGGATCGAGGCGGAGAGGATAGATAAGCCGCGGAAAGCCCTTTCCCCGGCCTTTGAGGTAATAAATAAGGGCGTTGACGCCCAAAGGCTGCCGCCGTTCCTTGTGAAGGCCAAAGGTATCACAAAGGCCTTCGGGCAAAGGGTCCTCTTTGAGGATGTAACCTTCAATATAAGGCGGCGGGACAGAATTGCGCTTATCGGGCAAAACGGGGTAGGGAAGACAACCCTTTTTAGAATACTGTGCGGCGAGGAGGGGGAATTTGACGGCACGCTGACCGTTAACCCCTCGGTTGGGATTGGATACTTTGCCCAGGAGTTTGGCAACTTAAGCAGCGACGCCACCATCCTTGATGAGGTGCTGGCGGTGGGGGCAATGGAACAGGAAGCAAGGCTGCTGCTTGCCGGGCTTTTGTTCCGCGGGGACGACGTGTTTAAAAGGATAGGGAATCTCAGCATGGGCGAAAGGGGTAGAGTGGCCTTTGCAAAGCTGATACTGTCGGGGGCAAGTCTACTGGTGCTGGATGAACCCACGAATTATATGGACATCGGATCCAGAGAAAAGATAGAAGAGGTGCTGGGCGAGTTTGGCGGCAGCATAATATTTGTAGCCCATGACCGGTATTTTATTAAAAAGCTGGCAAACCGTATCTTTGTAATAGAGGACAAAAGGCTCCGGTGCTATGACGGCGGCTACGAGTATTACCTGTCAAAGCTAAAGGAAAAACGGGTAAAGGAAAGGGCTGGCACCCATTACGGGCGTTTGCTGGATGATATAAGGCGGCTGGAGTGCCACCTGGCCTTCCTTGGCGGCAAGCTTAACGAAGCCGTAGACGCGGATGAGAAGGGGCGGTTAAACCAGGAATACCTGGCCACCGCCCGGGAACTTAACCGGTGCAAAGAAAAGCTAAAAGAACAAGGATAGCAAAAAAGGGACAAAGAACCGTCCCCTGTCCCTTTTTATATGAATAATAAAAGGCTTACCGCCATTACCGCCATCCCGGCAATAACGCCGGATATCGCCACGTGATGCTCGCCGTATTCCCTTGCTGTAGGAAGCAGTTCATCCAGGGATATATAAACCATTAATCCAGCCACTGCTGCAAAAACAAGCCCCAGCGTTGTATCGTTAAATATCGGTCTTAAAATAAAATAACCCATCAACGCTCCGACAGGCTCGGACAGGCCGGACAGGAAGGATAGTATTAGGGCTTTTTTGCGGTCCCCTGTTGCGTAATAGATTGGTACCGAGACCGCCAGGCCCTCCGGGATATTGTGTATTGCCACGGCAACGGCGATGCTAATTCCCAGCGCAGGGTCGGACAGCGCACTCATAAAGGTGGCCAGGCCTTCGGGGAAGTTATGTATTGCTATTGCCAGCGCAGAAAATAGCCCCATGCGCATAAGCTTTTGTTTTTCCCTTTCATCCATTGCTTCGAACTTTGCTGCGGTGTGCATTTCATGGGGATTCTGGAAAGAGGGCACCAACCTGTCTATGACTGCTACTGCCGCAATACCTACAAAAAAGGCTGCGACGGTTATCCAGGAGCCCTTTCTTATTCCATAAACAATAGTCAGTAAGTCCTTTGCCTCAGCCAAAATCTCGACAAAGGAAACGTATATCATAACCCCGGCCGAGAATCCCAATGCTCCCGAAAGGAATTTAGAGTTGAATTCTTTGGACGCAAACCCTATAAGACTGCCTATTCCCGTAGCCAGCCCGGCAAACAGCGTAAGGCCAAAGGCGGGCCAAAAGTTGCTTAGTTCCACGGTATTCCCCCTTTCGTTATACTGATTATACCATGTTTTTACCCGATAAAAGGCGAATTTTACATCTCCGGTTTACATTAGTAGATTTGGGATATAAATAGTGCAGGAGGTGTATTGAATGGATACAAAGGAAACAGTACTTAAGGTGCTGGAGGATTCCCCCGAGCCATTGAAGGCGGGGGATATAGCCCAGAAAGCAGGGCTGGACAAGAAGGAAGTGGACAAGGCCATAAAGGATTTGAAGAAGGAAGAAAAGATTATTTCGCCCAAAAGGTGTTTTTATTCAGCACCGTAAGCAAAGCCCGCTGTCTGTGCCAGAGGCACTGAGGCGGGTCTTTCTCTGTCCAGGACAGGTTTAAACAGAGTACCTGTCCCCTTAAGCTCCCGTTTACTGGCATAACTAGTAAGAATAAGGAGGAAATCCGGACCCTTTATAGAATATGTAAATAAAAAACAGGAGTATGGATGGCTATGACTATGCATGAGGGTCACAGGAAAAGGGTTAAAGGCCGGTTTCTTTCGGAGGGGCTAGACGCCTTTGAGGATCACCAGGTTTTGGAGCTGTTGCTTTTCTACTGTATACCCCGGAGGGATACAAACGAACTGGCCCATCGGATGATAAAAGAGTTCGGCTCGCTGGCGGGTATCTTTGAGGCGGAGCCGCAGGATATACAGAAAAGATGCGGTGTCAGCGAGAATACCGCCATACTGGTTTCACTCATTCCGTCCCTGGCCAGAAGGTATTTTACCGCCAAATGGGGAGAAAAACCTAAACTTACCTCTTCCTCAAAGGCCGGGGAGTACGCCACCTCCCTTTTTGCCGGAAGGACCTATGAGGCATTCCACGCCATATGCCTTGATTCTCAAAACAGGGTAAACTACGCTGCCCTTGTCCAGGAGGGTACCCTTACCGAAGCGCCGGTATACCCAAGGCTGGTGGTGGAGGCGGTGCTGCGCCACAAAGCAAACAGCGTAATACTGGCCCACAACCACCCTGGGGGCAGTATGCAGCCCTCGAGGGCGGATATTGAAGTTACCGGGAGGATAAGCAAAGCCCTTGAGGCGATATCGGTGAAGGTGGTGGACCATATAATTGTGGCAGGGGACAAATATTTCAGCTTTAAAGAAAACGGCCTGCTCTGATTGCCAGAGCAGGCTTTTAATGGGGGTTTTTAGTATACTAAGCTGTCTTCAAAACGTACGTAATTGAGCATCTTGGATTCTCGTGAAAGCCACAGGCCTATGAAGCCTTTGTCTATAAGCTGTCTCTGCGGTTCAATGTCAACAATGGGTACACTAAGCAGTTCACTTGTTCTTCTTGCCGCCTTGGGGGTCAGGTCTCTGTGGAGGATAAACCTCCAAATTCCGTCGCTACCGTCCGGCGAAGTTCCGTATTTTTTCTTCAGCGCCCTTACCCTCAGCCCATTTTTCATAATATTGTAAAGGCTGTAGATATTTTGCGGAGATACGGTGCAAAGCAGGTGGCCATATCCTAAATCCTTCACCAGCGGTATAGCCAGCTGCAGCGTCAGGCTCTGCAGTGAATTACCCCTGTATTCCGGAAGCACAATAGTCGTTTCCAGATGGGCAACCTTGGACAGTTCCCCCTCCGGCATGTTTATGTCATTACCCAGATTGTTTGGAGAATTACCCGGGAATCCTAAGTAGCGGTAAGCAATAAGGTCCTTTGACTTATTGTATACTCCAATAATCTTAGCACCATTTCGCATATCGTCAAGCATTTCTTCATAGGAATCCATGAAAAGAACTTGCTTATTGGGTAATAGGTCATAGACATGCTTCTCCAGTGCAACAACTTCTCTTAAGTCATCTATTGAAATAAGACGCATAACGTATTGGTCTTTTTCTTTTCTTCCTTCAACGTTTTTGATTAACTGTCCGGTTTTTAATATTGTCATATGACCGACCTCCTTCAAAAATATAATGGTTATAGTACAAGAACATTCATGCGGTGACAACTTATTACATCAGTACAAGTTGCTTCTGCTAATATATATTACCACATACTACTTGTGTCTGTCAATCAAGTTGTCAGAAAAAAATTAAAAAAATTTGCTGTCCTTTTAAGACAGCAGGTTTGGTTTCGTTTTGTTTCGTATAATTATATATAACGTGATAAAGATTTTACATCTTTTAGCGTGTCATCCTGAGCGATAGCGAAGGATCTTATGCCTGGTTGTAAAAAGATTCTTCGGGCTTCGCCCTCAGAATGACAGGGTAGGATTCTTCGGGCCTCGCCAACTTAAATGACAAGTAAAGTAATGTAATATTATTAACACTTTGTATATAGATACAGGATTTTATAAAATGAGACCTTTATCTTGACTTGTTTACGTATCTTTTTACTTTATCGGAGATTCTGGACCCGTTCCCCACATAGAGGATAATATCGTTAGCGTAAAACACCATCTTGGGCCCTGGGGACAGGTACAGATGTCCCGAACGGTTAATCCCGATTATGGTTGCGCCGGTGTGGTTCCAGAAGCGGACCTCACCTATGGATTTGCCCACCAGGTGGCTCTTAGTGGATATTTTTAATTCCAGGGGATAAATAATCCCTATATTTCTAAGGAGCATGGCCTGCTCTATAATGGAGTCCAGCCTTTCAAGGACTGAATCCTCAATGGCCTTTTTCTGCTCCATAAGTTTGGCTATCTCCTCCCGCATGGACAGAATCCTATCCTTGGACTGGTATTCCTTAATGAAGGTATCGGCCGCATCCTTTGATTTAATCAGTACTCCTTTTTTGTCAATTACGTTTATCACCTCGAGCTCTTCCAGAAGTGCCAGCGACCTCCTGATTGTCTCGGGGGATACGGCGTATTTACCGGCCAGCGTAGACCGTCCCGTAACCATCTCTCCTACCTTCCACTCGCCGTTTACTATGCTGAAGGCTATATCCAATGCTATTTTCTCATACTTTGGAACCTTATCCTCTTTATTCATGGGAATGTTTTGAAGACTCATTTTAACACCCTCTACATTTTTTTGGTGCTTACTATATAATCGGTGCCTTTACTAATATTCTTCAATCTTTGACCCCGTTTGTCAAGTGCATTGTCCATTTTTGCCTCGG
>LSQX01378359.1_pt1 | contig 49029 bp, 53 predicted proteins | sample 654561 | NCBI WGS metagenome assembly LSQX01 (sample SAMN04489861, study PRJNA283612) | anaerobic digester metagenome | isolation source: 4 biogas reactors fed with cattle manure at either 37C or 55C with and... | place: Denmark: Kongens Lyngby | collected 2014
AGCAATTATTTCTCTACTCTATTGCGAAATTCCTCACTTTCCGTTGAAACACCGCCTTATTTGGCGAGAGCACCACCTCCCCCTTTCCCTGAAATTTTCGAGGAAAGGAGGAAGCAACGTGAGCAAACAACGATATATCTGGATCAAAGGTGTGAACGTGCCGGTCACTGAAGAAGTGTACCGTGCATATAAGCAGGCTGAGTGGCGCGAAGAAAAGCAAGACACTGTTCGTGCCGACCGGGAATGCTCCTTCGATTTCATGCTTGAACATGATTTTGACGGACAAGCCGACACCAATCAGAAGCTGGTTGATGAAATTGTTGAGGACAAGCTGTTGTTGGAGATGCTATTGGCGGTATTGGCAGAGTTGACCAGTGACGAACGTGCACTGATTGATGCACTGTTCTATCAGGAGAAATCTGAGCGTGAAGCTGCTGGCGAGATTGGCTTATCACAGAAAGCCATCAATAAAAGACGGCATCGTATTCTTGAAAAACTACGCAATTTGATGGGTTTATAAAAAAATTCGTAATTTTCGGTACTCAACCCCCTCACAACTTTCCTTATAGAGTGAGGGGGCTTTTCTTACCCTTCGGATGGAGGTGAAAATCAATGGCTAAAAAATCAACCGCTACTTTGACACACGATGCTGATACCACCGAAGAACTTGTCGGTGTACTTACGGCAATCAGTCTGGTATCAAAGCGGCTGGCAAAAAAGCTGATTCTGTTAGAGCAGAAGTCGGCAGAAGATGGAGGTGCGAAAGGAGATGCAGGAAAACAACTCGTATCCGCCCATGCCGATTAAGGCATCGCCGTATAAGCATCAGCGAGAGGCATTTGCTTTTGCCTGCAGGCAGTTCGGTTTGGGCGGACATGAGATGACGAGCCAAGGAGTAGCACTGCTCATGGAGATGGGTACCGGCAAGACAATCACAAGCATTGCGATTACTGGTGCGTTGTATCAGTTAGGCAAAATCCGCAGAGTGCTGGTAGTTGCTCCGCTCTCAATCGTTGGTGTTTGGGATGAGGAATTTCAGAAGTTTGCAGATTTCGATTATTCCCTATCGGTATTAAGTGGCAGCGGAACAAAGAAAGCGGAAGAACTCCGCCATATGTCTTACCCGCCTCTGCAGGTGGCAGTGGTCAACTACGAATCAGCATGGCGGCTGGAAAAAGAAATCGCAGCATGGAAGCCCGACCTCATCATCGCTGATGAAGGACACAAAATCAAGACCCACAATATCTCAGCATCCAAGGCTATGCACCGAATTGGCGCAAAGGCAGGCTACCGATTGCTTCTAACCGGAACGGTAATCACGAATAAAGCGATTGATGTGTTCTCGCAGTATAAATTTGTGAATCCCACTATCTTCGGTAACAGCTTTTATTCCTTCCGAAACCGCTACTTCGATATGACTGGATACGGCAACCATACACCTGTGATGAAAAAGAACATGGAGCAGGAATTGATGAAACGTCTGCACTGTATCGCATTTCGTGCAACCAAGGCAGAATGTCTCGACTTGCCGGAAATGACAGACATTATTCGATTTGTGGAATTAGAGCCTGCCGCCGCAAGGGTGTATAACGATTTGGTAAAGGAATCGTATGCGGAGCTTGGCAAGAGTGAGGTTACGGTCACAAATGTCCTTACCCGACTGCTCAGGCTTTCGCAGCTTACAGGCGGCTTTATCGGTGATGATGAGGGCAACACTCCCCAGCGAATCAGCACAGCGAAGTTGTCGGCACTTGAGGACATTGTAGAGCAGGTTCTGCAGGAAGGTAAAAAGCTAGTGATTATCGCACGATTTGTAGCGGAAATCAACGCCATTAACAAGATGCTCGAAAAGCGTGGCATCGGCTACGCCTGCATCATGGGCGGTGTGAAAGACCGTGAGGCGCAGGTGGCGGCATTCCAAAACGATCATTTTACACAGGTTTTTGTCGGTCAGATTGCCACAGCAGGACTTGGAATTACACTGACTGCCGCAAGCAACATGGTGTTTTACTCAGAAGATTACAGCATGAGTAACTTTGAACAGGCAAAAGCACGAATTCATCGTGTTGGCCAGAAAGAAAACTGCACCTATATCTATCTCGTTGCCAAAGGCACGGTGGATGAAAAGGTGTTGGAGGCACTCCGTTCCAAAGCGGATTTAGCAAGAACGCTGGTAGATGATTATCGGCGAGGACAAAACCCATTTTCATTGAAAGGATGATTGATATTTATGGATAACGAAAAAATGTTTGAACTGGCTGAAAAGCTGAAGAGTCTGCGTGATGAAAAATCAGAGGCAGAGGCGCAGCTTAAGGAAATCAATGCTCAGATTGATGAGACGGATTATCGACTGTCGGAGCTTATGGCAGAAACCGAAACGCAGAACTTCACCCGTTCCGGCACGATGTTTTGCCTAACTACCAAGACCCGTGCATCAGCGGTTGCAGGTTCCAAAGAGGAATTGTATACGGCTCTTCGTGAGCAAGGCTATGGTGATTTAGTGTATGAGACAGTCAATGCCAATTCCCTATCTTCTTTTGTTAAAGAGCAGATTGGTGAAAACGAGGATGTATTACCGGAGTGGCTGGACGGTTTAGTGAATGTATTTGAGAAGACAACGGTTGGCGTGCGTAAGGCATCCAAATAACAAACAAATTTATGGAGGTTTTAGATTATGGCTAAGAAGAATGAATCAAAAAATGAACAGGCATTAGTACCGCAGGAGAGTGGATACACAGGACTTGCAAACGTAGATATGGCGGCAATGATGGCCGAGGAACTTGATGGATTAGATATGAGTTTCGAGCGTATTAAGATTCCGTCTGCCGGAAGCACTGTATATGAAGTGCCGGGCGAAGATCCCTCTGAGGCAGAAAGCGTTAAAGAATTTAGTGCAGTTATATTATTTCATCATCCACTGATGGCTTATTACAAAGAGAAATACACTGGCGGTAACAATCCTCCTGATTGCGGCAGCTTTGATGGTGTTGTCGGTGAGGGCGATCCCGGCGGGAATTGCAAAAAGTGTCCTTACAATCAGTTTGGCTCTGGTGAGAACAACTCCAAAGCGTGTAAGAACCGTCGCAGAATTTATCTGCTCCGTGAGGGTGAGATTTTTCCGTTATTGCTTTCTCTCCCCACGGGCTCGCTGAAGGAGTTCACGAAATATATCAAACGTTTGCTTGGTAAGGGCAGAAAGTCCAACAGCGTGGTCACAAGGTTTTCGCTGAAGAAAGCAACCAACAGCGGCGGTCTTGCTTATTCGCAGGCGCAATTCGCTGTTGACCGTCCGCTTACAGTCGATGAATTTGCCCTTATCAATAAAATGAGTGAGCAGGTCAAAGAGTTTAGCAAAAATGTGGCGTTCGATTATGACAGTGTGGAAGAAATCGATGAAATGCCAATTGAAAATATTGACCCCGAAACGGGCGAAATTATCGAACCACTGCAAGGAGGTCGCTAATGGGATATCGCTGTGTAACAGCGCTGGCGGAGCTTCAGACATATTTGTCTGGGGCTTCCCCGGTCGCTTTCGACTTTGAAACTGCACCAGATGAAGAATATCGTGAAGAACCCAAGGCGGCATTGGATGCTCATAAATCTCATATTGTTGGCATCAGCTTTTCGGTTGTTGAAGGTAGTGGCGTCTATGTTCCGTTGACCCACCAAATCGGGCAGAATGCTGAAAACCAAAAAGAAATATGGCAGTGGCTTATGAATGAGATTTTCCTAAACGCTGTGGTAGTTAAGATTGCTCACAACCTAAGCTTTGAATCCATGTTACTCTATGCGAGAGGGATTGTGGTACAGTCCCCAGTTTACGATACCATTGCCGCATCACAGCTAACGCTGAAAAGCAATACACAATTCCGTGGTCTTAGCGATAGCGGTTTAAAAACCCTTGTGCCAGAACTGCTTGGTGTGGAGTTGCCGTCCTTTGGCGAGGTGACAGGCGGGCGAGCTTTTGATGAACTCAATCCTCAAGATGTCGAAACAATCCGATATGCGTGTGCCGATTCGGATTATGCACTGCAGTTGTATCACTTGTTCAATAACTGGTTTGACCGCTTTTTGCCAAAGCATCGATTTATCGTGGAGCAGATTGAATCACCGACTGCTGTTTTTGTCGGCATTATGAAATACAACGGTCTGTTAGTGGATGAAACGCTGATGCGTGAAAAACAAACTGAGGCGGAAGAATATCTAGCGAAACTCCGTGAAGATATTGCATTCATCATTGGCGATGTGAATATTGGAGCCAATGCCAGCACTGCAGCATTTAAGAAATATTTATACAATGATTTAAAGCTGCCGGTGTTTAAGACTACAGCAAAGTTCCAAGAGGCTATGGACGATGAGGTGATGATTCTGCTCTCCGAATGGTGCGTGGAAAACAAGCCAGAGTATGTGCCGCTATTCAAATTAGTTCAGGAATACCGCCGATGGGGTAAAATCAAGTCCACATATATTGACGGATATTTAGGATATCTAAATTCTGCAACCGGACGCATACACCCTGACCTTATGCCACTGGCTACGGAAACAGGAAGATTTGCAGCGAGAAATCCCAATCTTCAGAATATGCCGAGAGCCGGGGCGGATGAGGTTGGTATCCGTAACTTCTTTATTGCCCCAGAGGGCAAGGTTTTATTGTCACTGGACTTTTCACAGATAGAACTGCGTGTGGGTGCGTTTTACTGCAGAGATGAAAAGATGCTTGATACCTACCGTGCAGGTGGTGACATTCATGCCCAGACCACAGCGGTTATTTATCATATTCCTTTTGAGCAGGCAGTGGATAAAGATGCTCCCGATTACAAAGAGCGCCGCACCATCGCTAAGAACTGCAACTTTGGTACGTTCTTTGGCTTATTCCCCAAAGGACTGCAGAAAACGCTGAAGTTTAAGGCAGGACTGCCGACACCGCTTTCTGAATGCGAGCGAATCATCAATAACTTAAAGGCCGGGTATGTAGGTCTGACCCGCTGGCAGGAAGAAACCAAGCAACAAGCAGGATTTCGCAGATACACCGAGACTTGGCTTGGCAGAAGGCGTTATCTGCCGAACATTGCATCCACTGATTGGGGAAAGAAATCCTTCGCTGAGAGATGTGCATTAAATACACCGATTCAGGGAACGGCGGCAGATATTTTGAAACTGGCTCTTGGCAGGATTATCATCGGTTTACCTGATCGCCCATGGCTTCGACCGCTTCTGCAGATTCATGATGAATTGGTGTTTGAGTTACCGAGTGACCGAGTAGATGAGGCGATAGCGTTTATCAAGGAATGTATGGAATCACAGCCGTTTGACGAATTCGATGTTCCAGTTATCGCGGAGGCAGCAGTCGGCACAAGATTTGGAAATATGAAAGAGATGGAGGAGTGATTATGGGTGTAAATAAATACAACAGCGAGGGTTACTATGATCCAACTACCTACGAAGCATTGACGAAAATATCCCATGAGGAGAAGAAAAAAGCATATAGACCGCTGGTGTTCATCTGCTCACCTTTCGCTGGGGATGTGGAGCAAAATCTTGAGAATGCTCGCCGCTATTCACGATTTGCGGTGAAGCAAGGTTCGATTCCATTCGCGCCACATCTTCTGTATCCGCAGATTTTGGATGACAGTGACAAGGCACAGCGCAGCATCGGCATCTTCTTTGGATTAGTGATTATGGGCAAGTGTGACCAGTTATGGGTGTTTGGTTCGGAGGTTTCAAGCGGTATGCAGACCGAAATTAGCAAGGCAAAAAAGAGAGGTATACCGATCCGATATTTTAATAACCAATGCGAGGAGTTGATGCCATGAAGCCTTTATCCATTCCGTTAGAGGAGTTTCTGCGTCCGTTTTTTGACCCAAGCGAGACGGTCTGCTTAAGGGTATTTGATGACCGTAAAACAGGGACCTTTAAGGGTGCTAAGTTAGAGTGTGCGGCAGGTAAAATTGCAAGCATGGTCGACACGCTGAAGAAACACAATCAGCAAAACCGTGGGATTTATTTTGTCATCAACTTTGGTGGTCATGAGGATGTGGATATTAGCCGCATCAATGCTCAGTTTGTGGAGTGCGACAGCTTATCTCTTGAGGAGCAGATGGCACAGATAGAGAGCTTTCCCCTACCGCCGTCTATGATTGTGCGAACCAAAAAATCACTGCACTGCTACTGGCTGATGAAAGACGCAAAGGTAGAAGATTTTCGCCGTGTACAGAAACGCTTAGTGGCTCAGTTTAGCGGTGATTCGGCTTGTATTAACGAGAGCCGTGTGTTTCGCTTACCCGGATTTTATCACTGCAAGACGGAGCCGGTCATGGTGGAATGCATCAAATTTAATCCGGAACTGCGTTACACCCAAACGGAATTAGAGGCTCATCTTCCCCAAATTCCCGATGAACAGCAGATAAAATCACCCGTACCAAAGGGTGCGAGAAAAGGTTTATCACTGGTCGGCAGACGTTGCTCATTTATTCAGCACTGCAAGGACAATGCAAAATCGCTCCCTGAAAATCAGTGGTATGCAATGATTACGAACCTTGCGGTGTTTGAGGGTGGAGAGAGTGCGATTCATGCGCTCTCCAAGCCGTATCCCAAATACAGCAGAGCCGAAACGCAGGATAAGATTAATCATTTCCTCTCATCTGGCACGAAACCGATGACCTGCAGTAAAATTTCTGAGTCTGGATTCAAGTGTCCAAAGATGGAGGATGGTTCGTGCTCTTGTAAATCACCTGCGGCGCTATGCTATAAGGCACTGGGTATTGATGATTTGAGAGGGTATTTGAGCAAGTGTGCGATGAAAAGTGCAACCTTGGATAATATTCAAATAGCAAAGCAGTTTGTGACGGATTATTTATACAACATCGAGCCTGTAATTGGCGAGACCTTTATCAACTACGAGATGAAAGCATACTTTCGATTCAAGGCTGCCGACCTCCGACCGCTGTTGTCTATGCACAGAGAGACCTACAAAAAATATGCTGACAGCAAGGAAACTCGCCGTGAGACGGAAGGAGCGGAGCTGGCCGACTGGTATGAAATGACTGAACGTGGTGGACTTCGTTTTCTACCAGGGATTTTGGCGAATCACATGGCAAAGAACGTCAATGCCTTTTACGGTGCCGGCAGCTATTTCTTTTATGAAAACGGTGTCTACAATTCTCAAGAGGATTTAGCCGCACAGGCAAAGGTGCGAGAATTTTTGATAGCGAGATATTCGACCATGAACGCAATCACCGATGCTGTCGGGCAGTGGCGAATGCAAATAAGAAAAGCTGTCAGAGAAATCAACAGCAATCCCTTTATTATCAATGTCCGCAATGGGTTATACAACGTGCTGGACGGCAGCTTTAAGCCACATACCCCAGAATATTATTCAACGGTTCAGGTTGGTGCGACCTATGACCCTACTGCGAAATGTCCTCAGTTCATGAAATTCTTGGAGGGTATTGTACCGAGCAATGAGGTTCCGCTCTTACAGGAGATATTCGGCTATCTGCTGATTCCAGTGAACAAAGCACAGAAATCCTTTGTGTTTGTCGGAGCGGCGAATGCTGGTAAATCAACACTGCTGTCCATTGCACAGGAGATTCTGCTTGGTAGTGATAACGTGAGCAACATTCCATGGCAGTCGCTGTCTGACCGATTCAAGACAGCGGAGCTATTTGGTAAGCTGGCGAATATTTTCGCTGACCTGCCCTCAAAGAGCATTGACGATAATGGGATGTTCAAGGCTCTCACTGGCGAGGACTATATCACCGCCGAACGCAAAAACAAGGACCCGTTCAGCTTTCGGCCTTATGCGAGGCTTTTATTCTCATGCAACGAAATCCCAAAGAATTATAGCGACCGATCTGACGGGTTCTATCGCAGGCTCATCATAATCCGTTTTGACAAATCTGTGCCTGCAAGCAAGCGTGATCCTAATCTGCGGGAAAAGCTGGCGGTGGAGCGTGACGGCATATTTATGTGGGCACTTGAGGGGCTTCAAAGGCTCATGGAGAATAGCTATATCTTTACGGAAACCGATAGGACGAGAAACGAGATTCTGCGATACAAGGTGGAAAGCAACAGTGCTCTTATGTTCCTTGAGGAATGCTGTGAGATTGATGAGAAAGCGGAATGTATCCGTGAGGAGTTGTTCAACCATTACAAGGAATATTGTAATAAAAATGGCATGAAAGCCATGTCACAGGCCAATTTCAATAAGGATGTGGAATCAGCAGATGAGGGTATCGAACGAGGACTTGAACGGGTTAGTCGCCGCAAAATATGGAAAGGAATACGCATAGAATAAGGCTTGAACGGACTGAACCACTTTTTTCTATTCCTTTGCGTAAAGACCAGAAGTAGAGAAAAGAGCAAAAAATAAGATAATATATAAGGTATACGATTTACCCGTTCACCCTGTTCTGTGTTTCAACAGGTGCGATTATTATGATTGAAAAAGACATTGTCACCGCAATTATGCGGTACTTAAAGACTGTACCCATGTGCTTTGCTTGGAAAGAGCATGGCGGTATGTACGGTACAGCCGGCATTCCCGATGTGATTGTTTGCTTTAAGGGGCGATTTGTTGCCTTTGAAGTCAAGACGCCGTCCGGGAAGCTGACGAAGCTGCAAGAAATAACGATTACGAAAATTAAAGCTGCAAAGGGCGAAGCCTACAAGGTTACAAGTGTCGAGGAAGTGAAGTCTATTCTTGATTCCTTGGAGGTAAAAGCTTATGACGATAGCTTGGATATATTTAGACAAAAAGACAGCCGCAATTGATGCGCTGAAGGACTACTCCAGCATGGAGTATATTATTCAAAACCACCCGGATGATGTGGCGAATGTGCGTGACCGTATGATGGCACTACCGTCAGGGGTTCCCACTGGTCTGCCGAGACAGAAAGACCCCCATGCCGTGGAAACAAGGCTTGCCTCGTCCCTTGATGAGATTGACGTACTCAAAGAACGTTACCGCCGTGCCTTGGAGTACATGGAGTGGTTCCGTCCCGCTTGGGATGCGCTTACGGATGATGAGAGGTTTGTGTTGTCGGAGTTTTATTTAAACGATGACTGCAAGCAGATTGATTCCATCGGAAACATCTGTGACCGATTTCATATCGAACGTTCATCTGCATACAACAAGAAGAATCGTGCGCTGGCACACCTTGCACTTCTGTTGTACGGGCGATGAGTAATATCGTGGACGATTTTTGCAATTGAACATGGTATGATAGTAATATCAAAAACTATAAAACCGCCGAAGCCTTTGGAGTGTAATGCTCTGAGGGCTTTTGCTTTGCATTGGAGGTGGTTCAGATGCCATACAAACCAAAGACACCATGCTCTCATCCCGGCTGTCCCAAGCTATCGCATGGTAGATTCTGTGAAGAGCATGAGAAGCAAGAAGCCAGACGTTACGAGAAGTATCAGCGTGACCCTGCCACCAAGAAACGCTACGGCAGGTCTTGGAAAAGAATCCGTGACCGTTACGTTGCTCTGCATCCACTGTGTGAGCAGTGCCAGAAGAACGGGAAGATGACACCCACCGAGGAAGTACACCACATCAAGCCTCTCTCCCAAAGTGGCACTCATGATTTTGAAAACCTTATGAGTCTTTGCACCTCCTGCCATTCCGAGATTACTGCTCGTGAAGGCGGTCGCTGGGGTAAAAGATGAGACCCGGAGGGGCGGTCTGAATCTCTACAGCCTTCCCGCCGTGGAACGGGCATGGGGTCACGCGCGAAAAAATTCCAGTTCAAAGGGGGTATTATCCCCCTGCCACAAAATGGAGGTGATGCATATGGCGAAAGACGGAACAAATAGGGGCGGCCGCCGTGTGCGCGCCGGTGATAAACCACAGCCTTTGGCTGATAAAATTGCAAACGGCAAGGCGGCGAAAGTGCTGGAAGTAACCATGCCGTCAGAAACGGTGCTGGAGGCTCCCGATTTAGAAGTGGATTCAGATATGCCCGGTGAGGATATGCCGTCACCGAGTGATTATCTTAGTTCAAGACAAAAGGACGGCAAGCCGCTGGGAGCAGATGCTTTGTACATCGAAACATGGAAATGGCTAAAGGAGCGAGGCTGTGAGAAGTTCGTCAATCCCCGATTGATTGAATCCTATGCACAGGCGTTCACCCGATATATTCAGTGTGAGGAGGCTATCAGCATTTACGGTCTGCTTGGCAAGCACCCAACCACTGGCGGTGCAATTGCCAGTCCATTTGTGCAGATGAGCCAGTCCTTTCAAAAGCAAGCCAATCTCATCTGGTATGAGATTTTCGATATTGTAAAACAGAACTGCACCACAGCGTTTGTGGGCAATCCGCAGGATGACATTATGGAGGCACTGCTCTCCGGAAGAAAGGGGCGTTAAAACTATGAAAACAACAGAACGATTTGAAAAAGTGGGTATCAACAAGCTGATACCCTACGCAAGAAATGCCCGTACTCACAGCAAAGAGCAGGTACTCCAATTAAGAGCCTCCCTGCGTGAGTTCGGATTTGTAAATCCTGTTATCGTGGATAAGGAATATAACATCATTGCTGGGCATGGCCGTATTCTTGCCGCTAAGGAAGAGGGGATCGGTGAAGTTCCATGTGTGTTTGTGGAGCATATGACTGATGCACAGAAACGAGCATATATTCTTGCTGATAACCGATTGGCTATGAATGCAGGTTGGGATGAAGAAATGCTGTCGGTGGAAATTGCTGATTTGCAGGGTGCGGATTTTGATATCGGACTTCTTGGTTTTGATGATGCAGAGCTTAACAAGCTGATGAGTTCGGATGAAGATGTAAAAGATGATGAATTTGATGTGGATAGCGAACTTGAAAAGCCTGCTATCACACAAAGCGGTGATGTTTGGCTCTTGGGTAAACACCGTCTGGTCTGCGGTGACAGCACCAAGGCTGAAACATTTACAGTTCTTATGGACGGCAATTCTGCAAATCTTGTGGTGACGGATCCGCCATATAACGTAAATTACGAAGGCTCTGCTGGCAAAATCAAAAATGATAATATGGCTGATGAAAAGTTTTATCAATTTCTGCTTGATGCCTTTACTAACACAGAAAAAGCGATGGCAAAGGATGCAAGCATTTATGTATTTCATGCTGATACCGAAGGGCTGAATTTCCGCAGGGCATTTTCAGAGGCTGGATTCTATCTTTCCGGCACTTGCATTTGGAAAAAGCAATCGTTGGTTTTAGGTCGTTCCCCATACCACTGGCAGCATGAACCCGTTCTTTTTGGTTGGAAGAAAGCGGGTAAGCATTCGTGGTACTCAGACCGCAAGCAGTCCACCATTTGGGAATTTGATAAGCCAAAGAAAAACGATTCTCACCCAACGATGAAACCTGTTCCCCTTATTGCCTATCCGGTTACTAATTCAAGCATGACAGGGTGCATCGTTCTCGATCCGTTTGGCGGCAGTGGTTCTACTCTGATTGCCTGTGAGCAGACTGACCGTGTATGCTATACCGTGGAGCTGGATGAAAAATACTGCGATGTTATCGTGAAGAGATATATTGAGCAGTCGGGTGCTGATAAAGTGTATCTCATTCGTGACGGCAAGAAAACAGAATATGCAAATGTGCCGGGGGTGAGCGATGATGAGTAAACAGCTTACCCTCGGTTCTTTATTTGATGGCTCTGGCGGTTTTCCGCTTGGAGCCATTTTAAATGGCATTAAACCGATATGGGCATCAGAAATTGAGCCATTCCCCATCCGTGTCACAACAAAACGACTGCTAGAAGTAAAGCACTTAGGTGATATTTCCACCGTTAATGGGGCAGAAATCGCCCCTGTGGACATTATTACCTTTGGAAGCCCATGTACCAATCTTTCAGTGGCGGGCAAACGTGAAGGCTTAGAGGGCGAACAGTCCTCGCTGTTTTTTGAAGCAATACGAATCATAAAAGAAATGAGGTGTGCAACGAATGGCAAATATCCAAGATGGATCTGCTGGGAGAACGTCCCCGGCGCCTACTCCAGCAACAAAGGCAGAGACTTCCGTCAAGTCCTCACAGAAATCGCAAAAATCAAACAGGAAGGTCTTCCCCCGGACGAAACCTATAATATTCCTATGCCTGAAAAGGACAAATGGGCAACCGCAGGCGAAATCGTGGGAGATCATTTCTCCATCGCATGGCGTACTCTTGACGCGCAATTTTGGGGAGTCGCCCAACGTAGGCGTCGCTGTTACCTTGTCGCAGATTTTGCAGGCGAATGTGCCGGAAAAGTATTATTTGAGTTCGAACGCCTGTCAGGGTATACTCCGCAGGGCATCTGCTCGTGGCAAGGAGCTGCCGGAGGTTCTTCGGACTGCACTGGAACGGCAGTCGCTTTTGAACCCGGAGCTGCCTCCCGATTAGGCGGTCATGTTTGGGAGGAGTTCACTGGTGCTTTAAGAGCCGCACCCGGCGACAATCAAACTGCAGTGGCAATTGAAAATCATGCTGCAGATAGCAGAGTGAAAATTAGTGATGATGGCATCGTGCAAACCCTATCAAGCAGTATGGGGACTGGTGGTGGGAATGTTCCTCTAACTATGAAAATCAGATCGGGCTGCGAAGGTGGTGGCAAAGGACATTTAGTACAAAGGGATAAATCCGCCACACTCTCCACGGTCAACGACCAGTCGGTGTTTGTGCCGTTTAGAAAAGGCACTCGCCCTCACAATAAGGATGAAGGTCAGAAATGGGAGCAAGCTGAAACGGCCAATACACTGAATACCTTTGATACTGGTGAGAACCGTTGCAATGAATTAGCGGTCAAGGCTTATGGTATCTGTTCCCAAGCGAGTAATGCGATGCAATCGGATAATCCTCATAGTGGTATTTATGAGGCGGAAACTGCACGGACTTTGGATAGTGGCGGTGGAAATCCCACTTGTAATCAAGGCGGCATTGCTGTATGTATTCAAGGCTCGATGATTGGACGTACAGAAAAAAATGGGCCGCAAGGTAGTGGCATCAACGAAGATACAGCATTTACGCTAAATACTGCCGACCGCCATGCAGTCGTATATGCCATCGACCGTGAGTCATATAACTGTGGGCAGAATTTCGCAAGAAATCTTGGTATTAGTGAGGATGGAGTAAACTCTACTCTTAAAGCATCGGGTCCTGATGCAGTGGCGCATCCGACCTATTGTGCAAGCAAAGCATCATTTTTCACTTCGGCTGAAGAGGAACTTGCAAATACACTGGTGGCTACGGATTACAAAGACCCACCGCTGATTAATGATAAAAGCGATATGAAATATCTCGTCCGCAGGCTGACACCGACTGAGTGTGCTTTGCTTCAAGGTTTCCCGCCCGATTGGTGCAGCAACTTGGAAACACCAGAGCCGACAGAAGATGATATTTCATTTTGGACAGAGGTATTCGATACCTATGCCAAGATTAATGGTAAGAAGCCGAGAAGCAGAAATCAGATTGTGAAATGGCTAAAAAATCCTCATACCGACTCTGCTGAGTACAAGATGTGGGGTAATGGCGTATGCCTAAATAATGTAATCTTCGTCATGGCAGGGATTGTGTATTGTTCACAAGATGATGCTTAAGATTTGGGTGGATGTTTTGCAGGGAAATCCCTTGCTATTTCACAGCTTTAGAGCGAATATGTGACTACCAAAAAACAAGGAGGTAGCAAACACATGAGAATTGAATTTAATGTTACAGGAAGCGAAAGAAAATCACTGGTCGCAGCAATTGGTGAGATTTTGGAAATCAAGCCAAAGTACCTCGGAATGCCAAGCGCCGCTTATGCGGTGGGCGATTTCACGATTGATAAAAACGGTGCGGTTGTTTTTGATGGCGATGGCGAGGATATCGAAACCTTGCTTGCAAATCTCGCCCAGAAAGGCTTTGTCGCAGAAGAAAGCACCAATCCCCCAGCCATAGAAGAACCGCAACACAGCGAAGATGTGGGGCTAACAGTGGCAATGCCAAGAGAGGGATTCACCGACACGGCGATTGAAAACCTCAAAAAGCTGGTCAGCAGCAAGTCAGCATTGATTAAGAAAGCTCTTGGTGTGGAGGATTTGCCGATTGAAGTGACGGAGGATAGGATTTCATTCCCTTGGTTTAACCCGCAGGGTGATGAGGCGCTCGTCAGAGCCTACGCCAAATTCATCACTGCCCTCTGCGATATGGCAAAGGAACAAAAGCGTGTCACTGCCAAGGAAAAGCCTGTGAGCAATGAAAAATATGCATTCCGCTGTTTTCTGCTCCGATTGGGATTCATTGGCGATGAGTACAAAGCCGAGCGGAAAATATTACTTCGTAACCTTGAGGGTTCTTCGGCTTTTAAGGGAGGTGCAAGCGATGAAATTTCCGAGTAGAGAGATTGTAGAGAGCGTTCGCAAAGCCTATCCTGTCGGCACACGAGTGGAGCTTGTGAAAATGGATGACCCGCAGGCTCCATCCATTGGAACGCTTGGTACAGTAACGGGCGTTGATGATACGGCAAGCCTTATGGTGCGCTGGGATAACGGGAGCGGTCTTCATGTTGTTTATGGCGAGGATATCGTCAAAAAAGCCGTCTCCGAAAGGGCGAAATAACCGCCATAATATACACAATATCGCCCTCAAATGATTGTGTAGTAATCGTATTGATATAGTGTGCTTTTAGAGTTAATATACGTACTACCGAAAGGGAAATACACAGCGAAAGCGGAGGAAAATACGATGAATGAAAAGATTGCAAACCAGATTGAAGAAATGAAAAAACAGACCATTGGGGTCGAGGTCGAGATGAACAACATTACAAGAGACAAGGCAGCCAAAATTGCCGCCACCTTCTTTGGAACCCATAGATACGAAAACACAGCGGGCAGAAACGGCTACAGCACTTGGTCGGCTTGGGACGAGAGCGGCAGAGAATGGAAATTTCAAAAGGATGTCAGCATTGCGGGTCCTGACAGCGAAAAATGCGAACTGGTTACCCCGATTCTTCACTACAGCGACATTGAGGTTTTGCAGGAGCTTATCCGCAAACTTCGCCACGCAGGAGCCAAAAGCGATGCCACCAGAGGGTGCGGCATCCATGTTCACATCGGAGCAAACGGACACACACCGCAAACCATGAGAAACCTTGCCAACATCATGGCAAGCCACGAGGATTTGATTGCCGATGCCCTTGACCTCGACCGAGGCAGAATGAACCGCTACTGCAGAACGGTTGACCCAAGGTTCTTAGAGGAAATCAACAAAAGAAAACCGAAAACCATGTCAGCCTTGGCAGACATTTGGTACTCCTCAAACGGAGCCAACTACGGCAGAGACCATCATTACAACGACAGCCGATACCATATGCTCAACTACCATGCGACCTTTACCAAGGGAACGGTTGAATTCAGACTTTTCGAATTTGATGCCCCTGCAGACGGAAAACTTAACGGACTTCACGCGGGACAGCTAAAAAGCTACATTCAGCTTTGCCTAGCCCTTAGCCAAATGGCAAAGACGGTGCGAACAGCCAGCCCAAAGCCACAGCAGAACGAAAATCCCAAATATGCAATGAGGACTTGGCTTTTAAGGCTTGGATTTATCGGGGATGAGTTCAAAACAGCAAGAGAAATCCTCACAAAAAGACTTGCAGGAGACACAGCCTTCAGGAATGGCAGAGCCGCTTGAAGAACACGCAGGAGTTAGCCTCCTGCTACCTTAACCGCCTTGGCGGTCTTAAGGTGGTAGAAGGGTGATCCCCGCAGGAGACGTTCTCCCTTCGGAAAGGATGGATACCATTATGGGAAAAAGATATTATATTGCTTACGGCAGCAACTTAAACATTCGGCAGATGCAAATGCGATGCCCACAGTCAAGAATTATTGGCACATCGGTGATTGATGATTACGAACTGCTTTTTAAAGGCAGTAAAACAGGCTCTTATCTTACCATTGAACCCAAAATTGGGGCGAGTGTTCCTGTTGCCGTATGGGAGGTAACCGAATCAGATGAGCTTGCCCTTGACCGCTATGAGGGGTTTCCCGACTTTTATTACAAGGCAGAAATGAAACTGCCAATCACCGGAATTAGGACTGGAAAAGTTAGAGTCAGAGATGTTTTTGTGTATATCATGCATGAAGATAGACCGCTTGGAATTCCTAGCGATTATTATGTCCGCACCTGTCTTGAGGGATATGCATCTTTCGGATTTGACGAGGAATTTTTATTCACGGCTGTAGAAAACAGCAGGAGGAGTTACCATGAAGAATACAAATGAAATCAGACTTAAAACCTGTCCCCGCTGTGGCGCGATTTACGGCGGAGTCCCTGCCCTTTCAAGACAGGACAACGAAACGCTTATCTGCCCCGACTGCGGCACACGGGAGGCGCTGGAGAGCATTGGTGTGGGTATCGATGAACAGGAATCAATACTTGAAACCATACACCGCAGCGGACAGGAATAGTTATAAACACAATTATGAAGAGCTTCTTTCGAGGCTCTTTTCTTTTGCCAAAACGCAGGAAGGAGGGATTGGCTGATATGCGAAAACTGAATCAATATAAACCAACACGCTTTATTTCAGCGGACTCAGTCTATGACAGCGATGCCGCCGACTATGCCGTAGCATTTATTGAAGCACTGTCACACACCAAGGGTAAATGGGCAGGAAAGCCATTCACCCTCATTGACTGGCAGGAGCAGATTATCCGTGATGTGTTTGGGATTTTGAAACCGAATGGTTATCGCCAATTTAACACGGCGTATATTGAAATTCCGAAAAAACAAGGCAAATCAGAGCTTGCGGCGGCTGTAGCTTTGCTCCTTACTTGTGGTGACGGCGAGGAACGTGCTGAGGTGTATGGCTGTGCCGCTGACAGGCAGCAAGCCAGCATTGTTTTTGAGGTAGCTGCCGATATGGTAAGGATGTGTCCGGCACTATCTCGTAGAGTAAAAATCCTCGCCTCCACCAAGCGGATTGTATATTTGCCGACAAATAGCTTTTATCAAGTGCTTTCTGCCGAGGCTTACTCCAAGCACGGCTTTAATATACACGGAGTGGTTTTTGATGAACTCCATACTCAGCCAAACCGCAAGCTGTTTGATGTTATGACCAAAGGCTCTGGTGATGCCAGAACCCAGCCGCTGTACTTCCTCATCACCACGGCCGGCAGTGATACCAATAGCATCTGCTACGAAACCCATCAAAAGGCACTGGATATTTTGCAGGGACGAAAGCACGACTCCACTTTTTATCCAATCATTTATGGTGCAAAAGAAGAGGATGATTGGACTGATCCGAAGATATGGAAGAAAGCGAATCCCTCCCTCGGCATTACCGTTGGGATAGATAAAGTGGAAGCTGCCTGTGAATCAGCAAAGCAAAATCCTGCCGAAGAGAACTCATTCAGACAGCTAAGACTGAACCAATGGGTAAAGCAGGCTGTTCGTTGGATGCAGATGGCAAAATGGGATGCCTGTGCATTTGCGGTTTCAGAAGAATCGTTGGAGGGGCGAGTTTGTTATGGTGGTTTGGATTTATCTTCAACCACAGATATCACAGCTTTTGTGCTGGTGTTCCCACCAGAGGATGAAACGGACAAATATCAGATCTTACCATTCTTCTGGATGCCGGAGGATAATATCGACCTTCGTGTCCGCCGTGACCATGTGCAGTATGACCTTTGGGAAAAACAAGGTTTTCTACTGACTACCGAGGGAAATGTGGTTCACTATGGCTACATTGAAAAATTCATAGAAGAACTTGGCACACGGTTCAATATCCGTGAAATTGCTTTTGACCGCTGGGGTGCAGTACAAATGGTGCAGAACCTTGAGGGGTTAGGATTCACTGTTGTTCCCTTTGGTCAGGGATTTAAAGATATGAGTCCTCCGACAAAGGAACTGATGAAGCTGACCTTGGAAGAAAAGCTGGCACATGGCGGGCATCCGGTTCTAAGGTGGATGATGGATAACATTTTTATCAAGTCTGACCCTGCAGGCAATATCAAGCCGGACAAAGAAAAATCCACTGAAAAAATAGATGGTGCTGTAGCAACGATTATGGCACTTGACCGAGCCATTCGCTGTGGGAATGACACGGGCGGCAGTGTTTATGGAGAAAGGGGGTTATTGATTTTATGAGTATATTTTCAGGCCTATTTCGCTCAAGGGATAAGCCGCAGAATCGTGTTGGCAGTCATTTTTCTTTTCTGTTTGGCGGTACAACGGCGGGCAAGTCAGTAAACGAGCGGACTGCTATGCAAACAACGGCAGTATATGCCTGCGTGAGAATTTTAGCGGAGGCTGTGGCGGGACTGCCGCTTCATGTTTACCAGTACAAAAACGATGGCGGGAAAGAAAAGATTACAAATCATCCGCTATATTATTTGCTCCACGATGAGCCAAATTCAGAGATGACTTCATTTGTGTTTCGAGAAACACTGATGAGTCATCTTTTATTATGGGGAAATGCCTACGCACAGGTTATCCGTGATGGCAGAGGTCGAGTGCTTGCACTCTACCCCCTGCTCCCAAGCAAGATGGATGTATCACGAGCCAAGAATGGCGAACTCATTTACACCTATTATCGTGACTGCGGTGAGAGTAAGCTGAATCCTGATTATGGGAGGGTTACGCTGCGGAGGGATGAGGTCTTGCATATCCCCGGACTTGGCTTTGATGGTCTTGTGGGATACAGTCCCATTGCTATGGCGAAAAATGCTATCGGTATGGCACTTGCAACAGAGGAATATGGTGCGACTTTCTTTGCCAACGGTGCCTATCCCGGCGGTGTGCTGGAGCATCCGGGAGTCATCAAAGACCCACAGAAGGTTAAGGATTCATGGAATGCCGCCTATCAAGGCAACGGCAAACAACACCGTGTGGCTGTGCTGGAAGAGGGCATGAAATATCAGACGATAGGAATTCCGCCCGAACAAGCACAGTTTTTGGAAACAAGGAAGTTTCAAATCAATGAAATCGCCCGTATTTTCAGAGTGCCGCCGCATATGCTTGCTGACCTTGATAAATCCAGTTTCAGTAACATCGAGCAGCAAAGTCTTGAGTTTGTGAAATACACTCTTGACCCGTGGGTGGTGCGCTGGGAGCAGAGCTTACAGCAATCACTGATTCTTCCGTCAGAAAAACCATCCATATTTGTGAAGTTCAACTTGGATGGTCTGCTCCGTGGCGATTATCAGAGTCGTATGACTGGATATGCCACTGGCAGGCAGAACGGCTGGTTATCAGCGAACGATATCCGAGAACTGGAGAATATGAATCGAATCCCTGCCGAGGAAGGAGGCGATCTATATCTTGTCAATGGCAATATGGCCAAATTAAAAGATGCAGGTCTATTTGCAAATCAAAATCAGAATGGATTGGAGGAAAACAAGTGAAGAAATTTTGGAACTGGGCAAGAGATGCGGATGATAACCGTATCCTCTACCTTGACGGAGTGATTGCGGAGGAAAGCTGGTTTGATGATGACATTACACCAGCCGCATTCAAGGGTGAGTTGCTCTCAGCCGCAGGAAATATCACCATCTGGCTGAATTCACCGGGTGGTGATTGTGTGGCGGCAAGTCAGATTTATTCTATGCTGATGGACTACAAAGGCAATGTCACCATCAAGATTGATGGCATTGCGGCTTCGGCAGCGAGCGTAATCGCCATGGCAGGCACAGAAGTGCTGATGGCTCCCACAGCACTCATGATGGTGCATAATCCGCTTACGGTTGCCATCGGTGACAGCGAGGAGATGAAAAAGGCCATTGATATGCTGGATGAGGTAAAGGAATCCATTATCAATGCCTATGAAATCCGAACAGGAATGTCACGCACCAAGCTATCCCATCTGATGGATGCTGAAACATGGATGTCTGCGAACAAAGCAATTGAACTTGGTTTTGCAGATGGTGTTTTGGACGATGAGAAAAGGCATGGCACTGAAGATGTCACCTATGCGTTCAGCCGCAAGGCAGTGACCAATTCACTGCTAAACAAGGTCAAACCGAAACAAGAAAAACAACCTACCGGTACACCTGTAGAGTCGCTAGAAAAGCGGCTCTCATTAATTACCCACTAATTTGAAGGAGGATTTTTTTATTATGAGAAAGATTTTAGAACTGCGTGAGAAACGAGCAAAGGCATGGGATGCAGCGAAAGCGTTCCTTGATACCAAGCGTGGCAATGACGGACTTCTGTCCGCCGAGGACACTGCCACCTATGAGAAGATGGAGTCCGACGTGGTGGCTCTAGGTAAGGAAGTTGAGAGGTTGGAACGTCAGGCGGCGATTGATGCCGAACTGAACGCACCGACCTCTAATGCCATTACAAATACGCCACAAAGACCCGGCGAGGACAATAAAACAGGCCGTTCCCGTGATGAATATCGCCGTGATTTCTTTGCGGCAATGCGTGGCAGACCTGTGACAAATGTGTTATCCGAGGGTGTGGATGCTGACGGCGGTTACCTTGTGCCGACTGAATTTGAAACCACCATTGTTCAGGGACTGAATGAGGATAATATCATCCGTAAGCTGGCGAAAACTATCACCACCTCTGTGGAGAGAAAAGTGCCGATTGCGGCTACACCTTCCGTTGCAACTTGGGTAGCGGAAAACGGTGCAATTCCTGAAAGTGGTGTAACATTTGATCAGAAAACCTTGGATGCCTACAAGCTGACCGACCTTGTGAAGGTCAGTGTGGAGCTGCTTGCTGACAGTATGTTCAATCTGGAAGCGTATCTTGCGGCTGAATTTTCAAGGGCAATCGGAGTAGCGGAGGAAGAGGCATTTTGCGTTGGCAACGGTGCAGGAAGACCGTCTGGTATTTTTACCGCAAACGGCGGTCATGTGGGTGCAACAACAAGCGGAGCCGCAGTAACCTTTGATGACATCATCAGCCTTGTATACTCCCTCAAGACCCCGTACCGCAGAAATGCTGTATTTCTTACCAATGATTCGACTGTGGCCGCATTCCGTAAGCTGAAGGACTCTAATGGTCAGTACCTCTGGCAGCCTGCCTTGGCACAAGGTCAGCCTGACCGCTTGTTTGGGTATCCGCTATATACCAGCCCTTATGCTCCAACGATTGAATCGGGTGCGTTGCCTGTTGCTTTTGGCGATTTCTCTAATTATTGGATTGCTGACCGTGCAGGCAGAACACTCCAGAGACTCAATGAACTCTATGCTGGAAATGGGCAGGTTGGATTCCTTGCGACAGAGCGTGTGGATGGTAAGGTGATTCTCGCTGAGGGCATTCAGCTTCTGCAGATGGCAGGGGCATAATTATGGCGGTGATTGAGGATTTGCTTCCGAAAGTAAAAGCCAACCTCATCTTGGAACACGATACGGATGACGAACTGCTCAAGGGATTCATCCGTGCCGCTGTTTCCTATGCGGAGAGCTATCAGCATATATCGGAGGGATATTACACTGAAAATTCTATGCCAGCGACTACCGAGCAAGCCGTCCTTATGCTGTCTTCACACTTTTACGAGTCCCGTGACGGCAGCACTGGCGGTTTCTTTACTGACAATGTAAATGCCTCTCAGCAGGTTTGGAATACAGTTAATCTGCTCCTGCGACTGGACAGGAGGTGGCAGCCATGAGTTTTGGCAAGATGAACACCTTTATTGATATCATCTCGACAGCTTCGGTTAAGGACGATGAGGGGTTTGTAAACACTGGCGATACGGTGCTTGCAAGTGTGAGGGCGTATAAAGAGGATCGGCACGGCAATGAAAAATGGGCGAACAGGGCGGCGTTTTCTGAAGCGACCGCCTTGTTCCGCTTTCGCAGGCTGACCTCTCTTGTTGTCACGACTTCCATGGTGATTACCTGTGAAGACGGTCGTTACCGCATTCACAGCGTTGAGGATGTAAAAGGACGTGGGATGTATATTGAGGTGCTGGCTGAAAAAATAGAGCAGACTGTGAGATAACCAGAGTGGGCGGGTAAATGGAGGTGATAGAGATTGGCGAAGGCAACTATGAAAATGCCAGAGGATTTTTTATTGAAGCTGTCCACGCTTGGCGATAAGACGGACACGATTATTGAATCCTGCCTTGAGGCAGGTTCGGAGGTTGTACTTTCCAAGGTGAAGAATAATCTTGAATCGGTCATCGGCAGTGGTACAAAATATCCATCTGAAGCTACTGGCGAGCTGCTTTCTTCCCTTGGTGTAACACCTGCCAAGGTGGATAACAAGGGCACTCACAATGTGAAGATTGGTTTTGCTGAACCACGTAGTGATGGAAAAAGCAATGCTATGCTTGCAAATATCATCGAACACGGCAAGCACGGTCAGCCTGCAAAGCCATTTTTAAAGCCTGCACGTTCCTCATCACGTAGAGCCTGTGTTGAAGCCATGAAGCAAAAGCTGGATGAGGAGATAAATAAGCTATGAGTATTTTAAAGGAACTGAATGCAATTTTAGACGGTCTCGGCATTTTAGTCGAGACTGGTGTTTTTAAAGGGAAAGCACCAGATGAATATGCGGTCATCACACCGATAGCGGATGTGTTTGAGGGGTTTGCCGATAACAATCCTCACTTTGAAACACAGGAGGCACGGATTTCTCTGTTTAGTAAAAACAACTATCAACAGCGGAAAAATCAGATCGTAAGGGCGCTGCTAAAAGCGGAGATTGAGATTACTGACCGCAGATATATCGGGCATGAGGATGATACCGGGTATCACCACTACGGCATTGATGCCGCAAAACTATATGAATTGAAGGAGGACTGACTATGGCAACAATCGGTCTTGACAGACTGTATTATGCACCAATTACAGAAGGGACAAATGGCGAAGAAACCTATGGTACGCCTGTTATACTGGCAAAAGCCATCTCTGCGGAACTGTCCATAGAACTGGCAGAGGCAACCTTGTATGCCGATGATGGTGCAGCAGAGATTATTAAGGAGTTTAAAAACGGCACACTTTCTCTCGGTGTGGATGATATCGGCAGACCTGCGGCTGAAGAACTGACCGGGGCAACCACAGATGATAACGGTGTGCTTATTTCAACCAGTGAAGATGGCGGAAAGCCAGTGGCTATCGGATTTCGAGCCAAGAAAGCTAATCAGAAATATCGTTACTTTTGGCTGTATCGGGTTCTGTTTGGTGTTCCCGGCACAAACCTTGCTACCAAGGGTGACAGCATCACCTTTTCTACACCGACCATTGAGGGTACAGTTTCTCGCCGTAACAAGTTAGACGGCAACGGTAATCATCCGTGGAAAGCGGAAGTGAATGCAGATGACACAGGGGTTACAGCAGAAACCATTAACGCTTGGTACAGCGAAGTATATGAGCCGACATTCGGCAATGAGGGAGGTTGATGAAAATGGAGAATGAAAGAAGTGCAGTTATTAATATCGGTGGCATGGATTTTGAACTCATGCTTACCACTCGTGCTACAAAGGAGATTGCCAGACGATACGGCGGACTTGAGAATTTGGGAGATAAGCTGATGAAGTCCGAGAATTTCGAGATGGCGTTGGATGAGATTATCTGGCTCATCACGGTGCTTGCGAATCAGAGCATTCTTATACACAACCTGAAAAATAAGGATAATCCAAAAGATGTATTGACAGAGGATGAGGTGGAGCTTCTCACCTCGCCATTGGAATTGGCGACTTATAAGAGCGCAATTACGGAGGCAATGTTCAAAGGAACCAAGCGAGATATTATGTCTGAGGAAAATTCGCCAGCGGGGCTCCCGCCAAAAAACGTGGTGGTCGAGTAAGTGACGATGAGTTATTTACTCGACTTTTATATTACGGGACGGTGCATCTGAATCGTTCTGAGGAAGAAACATGGCTGATGCCGCTGGGATTGCTCCTTGATTTATGGGAATGCCACAAACAGTTCCTTGGCATGGCAAAACCCAAGCGAGAGCATTTCATTGATGAGATTATTCCTGATGGAATTTAGCAAAGGAAGGAGGCGGCATTCTTGGCAGACAACTTCGGATTACGGATAGGTGTCGAGGGCGAAAAAGAGTTCAAAAATGCGTTGCGTGATATCAACCAGTCATTCAAGGTACTGGCATCAGAAATGAATCTGGTGTCCTCGCAGTTTGATAAAAACGATAAATCCATGCAAGCGCTCACTGCACGCAATCAGGTGCTGAACAAAGAAATTGACCAGCAAAAAGAGAAGATCACTACGCTGCGTGATGCTCTGCAGAATGCCACCGATTCCTTCGGTGAAAATGATAAGCGTACACAGGCATGGGCGATTCAGCTTAACAATGCACAGGCTGAACTAAACGGCATGGAGCGTGAGCTTGAAAATAACAGCCGGGCAATTGAGGATTTGTCTGATGACATAGACGACAGTACAGATGAGATGGACGATGCCGCCGACTCTGCAGATGACCTTGCTGATGAACTGGATGATGCCGCCGATTCTGCTGAAAAGGGCGGCAATAAATTCGAAAAGCTGGGCGGTATTCTAAAAGGCATCGGTGCAACCATGGGAGCCGTTGCAGTAGCCGCCGGTGCGGCCGCCATTAAGCTTGGCAAGGAAGTGGTGGAGCAGTTTGGAGAACTGGAGCAGAACCTTGGCGGTTCGGAGGCAGTTTTTCAAGATTACGCTGACCATATGCAGAAAATCGGTGAGGATGCCTATAAGAATATGGGTGTATCTCAAAGCCAGTATCTTGCTACGGCCAACAAGATGGGTGCCCTGTTTCAAGGCTCTGGATTGGATGTTCAAAAATCTGCTGACCTTACGGAAAAGGCAATGCAAAGAGCCGCCGATATGGCATCGGTTATGGGCATTGATATGCAGGTGGCTTTGGACTCCGTTGCGGGTGCGGCAAAAGGCAACTTCACCATGATGGATAACCTCGGTGTAGCGATGAATGCGACTAACATTGAAGCCTATGCGCTTGCCAAAGGACTGGACTTCACATGGGCAACCGCCTCGCAGGCAGAAAAAGCAGAAGTCGCCATGCAGATGTTTTTTGAGAATACGGAGCAGTATGCAGGCAACTTTGCAAGAGAATCCACCGAAACGGTATCGGGTTCACTTGGTCTGCTTACCGCTGCGACAGAATCGTTTGTTGCAGGACTTGGAAATGCCAATGCGGATATGACCAATCTGACTGAAAATCTTGTAGATGCATTTGAGGCGGTTGTGAAAAACATTGTGCCGGTGCTGGAAAACGTGGTAGCGGCACTGCCAACGGTAATGGGTGCGATATTATCGGCAATTGGTGATTTGCTTCCAATGCTGATTGAAACAGTGACTAATCTGTTTACGCAAGTTCTAACCATGCTGTTATCCCTATTGCCGGAACTAATTCCAGTGGCGGTTGATGCCGTCATGACGATTGTCGGAGCACTGATAGAAAATCTACCGTTACTCATTGAGGCGGCGGTTCAATTAATCGCAACGTTGGTGCAAGGTCTCGGCGAGGCACTGCCTGAACTTATCCCTGCGGCAGTCAATGCCATCGTTACAATTGTACAGGGATTGATTGAAAATCTGCCAATGTTACTGGATGCTGCACTACAATTAATTCTCGGCTTGGCTGAGGGTTTGCTTGCGGCAATACCACAGCTAATAGAGGCACTCCCTGCAATTATTACTGCGATTGTTGATTTTGTGATTGGAGCAATTCCGCAGATCATTGAGGCAGGGATACAGCTTTTGACTGCACTGATTACGGCACTGCCGGAGATTATTTCGGCGATTGTAGCAGCGATACCACAGATTATTGATGGACTGTTAACTGCAATCCTCGGTTCAATCCCACAGCTTATCGATGCGGGAATTAAGCTGCTAGTGTCACTGATTCAGAATTTACCGCAGATAATTACAATGGTGGTTTCTGCTATTCCACAGATTGTGACCAGTCTTGTAAATGCCATTGTTGGAAACATTGATAAAATCATCATGGCAGGTGTTCAGCTTCTGACGGCACTCATCAAAAATCTTCCGAAGATTATCGTAGAGGTTGTAAAGGCTGTACCGCAGATTATATCGGCATTGGTAAAGGGCTTTATGGACAGCGCTGGCAAGATTGTCGATGTCGGCTCAAACCTCATCAAAGGCTTGTGGCAGGGTATCTCCAATGTCGGCGACTGGCTGTGGGGTAAAATTTCAGGATTCTTTGGCGGTGTGGTTGATAAGATTAAAAACTTCTTCGGCATCCATTCCCCATCCACTTTGTTTGCAGAGCTTGGCGGTAATATGGGCGAAGGTATCGGTGTGGGATTTGAAAAGGCAATGGAACACGTCAGCGATGATATGCAAAATGCGATCCCCTCTAGCTTTGATGTGGATGCAGGGGTGAATGTCAGCGGTGGTGTAAGCGGTGTCGCTGGAATGGCTGGCATGGGCGGAAATCCGCTGGTTGTGGTTCAGCAAATGATTGTTCGCACTGAGGATGACATCCGCAGGATTTCACAGGAACTATATAACTTAATGCAGACCAGTTCAAGAGCACAAGGCCAATTCAATCCGGCATAGAGGGAGGTGCGACATGGGATTTGTATATAACGGAATATCCTCACAGAGCATGAAAATCAAAGCAAGGCTTACAAATTGGCAGGCATCTCCTTCGCTGCGTAATTCCTTTGTCAGCATTCCCGGCAAATATGGTGTAGCTGACTTTGGCAGTGACAGTGCCGAGCGAATTATTACGGTTCGGTGCAATATCAATCCGAAGTATAATTTCGCATCGCTTGTATCGGTGCTGGATGATATGGCGGAGTGGCTTGACCCTGCTCATGGAGCAAAGCAAGTGATTTTTGATGATGTTCCAGACAGATATTTTACGGCAAGGCTTTCTGAGGCAGTGGACTGCGAACGGCTTATTTTATCAGCAGGGGCATTTGATTTAAAATTCGTCTGCCCTGATCCTCACGCTTATGCTTTGACGGATGAAACTTACACTCTCACAGCAACAGGCAGTCATGAGGTTCGCAGGCTCAAGGGCAATACCGACTCCGAACCTGTGTACCTCTTAAAAGGTGTTATTCCATCAGGAACGGCAAGTTATGTTTCTCTTGTCACCAACAATGAGGAATTACGCATTGTTGGGGCATTGGCATCAAACGAAACTCTGGTAATCGATACAGGCAAAGTGACGGCAAAGGTTGTGGATGCACAAGGTGAAACGCTTAGAAATGGCCTGCCTTGCTTGCAAGAGTTGAATTTTCCTGTGCTGTCAAAAGGAATTAATACCATTCAAATATCAACCGTAGGTGGAACATTTACGGAACTAAAAATTCAAGCGCAGAGCAGATGGAGGTGACGATGTGGCAGTAAAATCAGTTCTCACAACACAAGAAGATTTTACAGGCGAATTCCCAATAACCGAGCAGACCTCCGCCATGTGGCGGTTTAATGAATCTGAACCTGACAGCAATACACAGCTTATTGATTCATCCGGCAATGGCAGACACCTTACAGTATCGGGCTGGTCTGGAACGACTGCAGGACTTCGTGATGGCTTTCACGGCAGATATTTCCGCATGAATATCACCAATCCTACTACGGAAAGAACCCACCTCATCGCCACCAATGAAGGCAGTTTCTTTTCTGATTTAGGCGATAAAATCGTTGTGGGCGGCTGGATAAATCCGACCACTTATTCCGTTGGCAATACCTACTGTCCAATATTTAATACCCGTAATGGTCCGGGGCAGCCAATTTTATATATGTCTCTATTTTCAGGTAGACCCCGCATGATGATTTATAATTCATCAGGAACGCTGATTCTTGACCAGACGGAAACGCCATCATTTTCAATGAGAAACAATGGATGGTATTTTATAGCCGTGATTATTGATGTGACGAATAAAACCTCGCAATATATCCTTGGTGACCGCAGTGATGGAACGTTATGGACTACACCGCTTCGAACGTTTACGGGTGAAATCAACCGCTCCTGCGTGGCGAACATTGAAATCGGCAGGCACACAAATACCTATTGGTATGCAGGCGGTGTAGATGATTGGTTCTTTGAAACGAATTCACAGCTAACCATTGATGATTTAACGCAGTATTTTAGACAATCACTACTTGCCAACGGTGCAGATTCTTCTGCCGATATTGATGCCCTTACCGAGTCGGGTAGTGTTTTATTAAAGAGAACCGAAAACGCTTACGCTGAAAATGGTGTGCTTGAAACCACCGCTACGCTTTGTGCTTTGGCAGGCTCTGGTCGTGTTTCAGTAAGTTCTGAATATGTGGCAGGAGTAACAGCAATATCGCTGATTGAAGCTTCGACATCAAACAATATGACGGACTGGTCGATGTGGCAGGCTGTCGGCACAAACGGAGAATTGCAATCTCCAAACCGTGAGTTTATCCGCTTCCGCATTACGCTGACTACCACGGATACAAGGCAGACTCCGAGGTTATTGGATATCCAATTGCACGACATTCCAAAATCGCCGTATGAGCGACTTGGCTTTGCTCGTCCTGTGGTACTTGATTCTAATGGAGCGTGGGAGTCCGTGCTTGAAAATGCCTATGACATTATTGCCACTGGCGAGGTCAACGGTGCAGATACACTGGATTTCAAGATTCCATTTAATGATGGCAAGCGAGTATCTTTGGATAATGAAAAGCAGGTACAAATAGCGGATGAGATTTACCGAGTGCGAACACTGACCGATGAAAAAGCATCTGATGGCAGTATTCTCACTTCGGTGTATGCAGAGGCGGCATTTTATGATCTGACTTACTCTGCAGAAAAACAGCCGACTGAATTTAATGCCGCTCGTGCTGATGAGGCATTGCGTTATGCACTGCAAGGCACAGGCTGGTCGGTTGGCACAGTAAATGTCAGCACCTTGCGTACTTGGACTTGTGAAGAGAAAAATGCCCTCGCCATTTTACGGCAGGTACAGAATATCCATGGCGGCGATTTGGTTTTTGACAGCCGAAATCGATTAGTGAGTCTGCTGACTTTCAGCGGTAAGGACAGCGGAGCGTTATTTGCTTACAAAAAGAACCTCACAAGCATTAAGCGAGTTGTGGATACACGTTCGCTCGTGACAAGGCTTTATGCCTATGGTAAGGACGGCATCACATTTTCATCTATCAATGATGGCAAAGAATATGTGGAAGATTACACCTATTCAAACGAAGTACGAGTATCTACTTTGGACTGCTCTAATTTTACGAACCCTTATCAGATGCTTGAGTTTGCCAATATGCGTCTAGCGGAATACGCAAGACCTCGTGTGTCATATGTGCTTTCAGCGATGGATTTATCGGTGCTCACTGGATATGAACATGAGCAGTGGGCGCTTGGGGATATTGTAACGGTGGATGACCGTGATTTAGGATTTACGATTAAAACGAGGATTATCCGTAGGCAGTACAATCTGCAAGAGCCGTGGAAAACGGTGCTTGAATTATCCTCAAAACTGCGAGAACTCGGCGATTCCTCAAATGACGTGGTGGCCGACCAGCTTGACCAGTCCTCGGTAGTGCAGCAGGAAGTTAAAGATATGGTACCGTTTAATCATCTGCGAAACTCCCGTGCCGACAATGGTTTTGCCTATTGGCAGAACTCAGGCTTTGAGGTGGATGCTGAAAATGGTGTTAGCGGTACAGCTTCTTTTAAGGCGACAGGTGTCACCGGCACAAAGAGCATTGCACAAACAGTCTACCCTGCATCAAGGCGGAGTTACACCATTTCCGCACAGATTGGCTCGGAGAATTTGAAGAAAGGCACGAATGGGCAGGTTGGCATTGAGGTTGTGTTTGAATATGAGGACGGAACTACAGAAACTAGGTTTATAGACTTATTCTGAAAGGTTGGTGATGAGATTTGGCATATTTTCAGCATATTGCAAGAGATGCGTCTCCCAAGGGTTATGGCAAGCTCCGCTCCATCACCATTCGGCTTTGCATCACGGATTGTACAGGTGAGGTGTATTTTACGGATATCATGCTGCAAGCGGGTTCTGTGGCTACTGGCTGGGTCTCCCATGTTTGTGAGATTGAGTGGACTTTGGATGGGTAGGTGGTGATTATGCAAATCAACAACTTCATCCGCTTCAGCGAAAGCATAAAAACCCGTGAGGATATGCGTGTGGTCAGCGTTACCATTCGCCCGATCATATCCGATTGCACTGGCGATATATATTTCACCGACTTACAGTTACAAGAGGGTTCAAGGCTTACTGGCTACACACCTCACACAACTACCATGCTGAAAAACAGCGATAACCCACCGAAATATTTTAATGCCGTGGTGCGTTCTGGCGATACCTTGGTTTTGCATACGAGCGGCGGTACTACCACTGGACTTGATTGCTACATCTACCCCAATCAGCCAATGGCGGCAGGAAGTATTAAGCTGTCGCAAGGGGCCGGCTCTCACGAGGCGGTGTTTCTATCTTCAGCAAATGCTGGCGATGAGTTCGCTCTGCTTGCATCGGAGCGTAGATGCCTTAAAAACGGCAGCGCTACCCCAAAAAACGGATTCTATCAATACACCGCCGTTTATGATGATAAGCATCAAGTCCAGCTTGAAAAAGGAAAATCTGCACGAGTATATTTTGAATTCAAAGAAATGATGGAAGGAGAACACAGCCTATGAGTAACGTTTCTCAAACGAATCGTAGAGATTATTTAAAAGGCAAGCGGTGCATGATATGGTCGTTCATGGGCAATTCCCGAATGTTCCAAGCACTGAATAATCATGGCGATTGTTTTGATACAGTCGGCATTTTTACATTTGAGGTGGATATCACGGGAACAATTAGCGAAACAGGAACTTCCATCAACGGCATGATGCCCTACATCAACAAATGGCCGCATATCAATTGGCTGCTGACTATTATGAACCACGGCACAGCCAGTATTTTCACCGCTCTTCGCAACAACACAAACGGTGCAAAGGATAAGTTTCTCACAGAAATCGTCCGAATCATGCAGAAATATCCGTGGTGTTCTGGAATTGATATTGATTTAGAGCGTGGCGGAGGTTATGAGAATAAGGATGCGGCGAACACTCTTTTTCGTGATATCTACAACGCAGTCAAAGCCTATGATCACACCAAACTGATGAATATCTGTCTGCCCGGTATGACAGGTGTGCAAGGCTCGGTCGGTGGTGAGAATTGGTGCGTGTATGGCGACCTGAATAATTATTGTGACACCGCATCCATTATGACTTACGGCATGGCTTGGGCAGGCTCCGCTCCCGGTCCTGTTTCGCCAAGAAGCTGGCTTGAGGGAACGTATGATTATGCCGCAAGGGTGATGAATCCTGATAAAATTTTTATGGGTTTGCCCGCTTACGGATGGGAATGGCAGATTTATCAAAAGCCAGAGGATATTGGTGAGACCTATCGTGGAACGTCCAACACCTACTACGCGTCTGAAATTTGGATGAATGGCGGGTATCATTTTGCCGACCGACAAGCATATATCCCCTTTGCCGCCTATTGGGATGACTACGATAAAGTGCCGTGGATTTTGCCCTTTGTGTATGACTACATGGAGGGGCAAGATGCTATTTCACGAAACGCTCCAATCACTGGCGAAACCTACAACCGCCGCAATTATCTGACCTGCTACGGCAAAGAGCAAAAGACAGAGTTTGGCACGATTTATCTTGACCGAAACGGCAAGCCAGACAGCTACACGGGGAATATGATCATCGGCGATACCTCGGCGGCAGTGGCTGCAAATGGAACGGCTACCTACAATTTCACGATTCCCACCTCTGGAGTATATGACATTGCCGTTCGTATCGGATTTCCGTTTTGGGATAAGAATGGTATCAACCTTACCTTAGACGGCAATGCCGTATCTTTTAGTGAAAATCGCCTGTGGTGGCCATACTGGAAAACGAGCCACTGGAGAGCCTTGGCTACACAACGTACTCTTTCCGCAGGACAGCATACCATTGTGATTACTGGCGGTGTGCCGGGTTCGGTTTTTTATGGATTCAGAGTATGCAGTTCATTCTCACAAAGACCATGGGCAGGCAATGCCACCTTTGGATTGTCACCTCGCCATTTCAAAGATGTAGACGGTATCATGAGAGCACCTGCAGAGGGATTTCGGTTGACAACAGAGGTTCTACGCAGAAAGCCTGACTCGGCACTCGCTTGGTATGAAGATTTTAGAGATAACCCACCAATTCCTGATAGCTACTGGACAACGCTGTCTGGCTCTTGGAAAATTTGGCGAAGTGATGAATATGCCACGAGCCGAGTTTACTCACAGCTTGAGGGCAGTGGTCAGCTTGCTTGGAAGTATTCAGGTTTTACCGATGTGCATCTTCGAGCGAGGATAGCTTTTCCCTCAAATGGCACAGGTCGTGCAGGAGTTTTCATTGGCAATGTGTTCTGCTGCATTAACATCAACAACCAGCGAATTGAACTCTATCAAGGCAGTACGCTTTTGAACAGTTGGCAGGGTGAATATTCTCGCACCACCGATGCCAATATCCGCACCAATCCCAATATGTACCTCATCGAGATACGGAAGCGTGGCAACAGAGTAAAGGTCTATTCTGGCAACAGTTATACGCTGCGTTTCACTGCAAATATCTCATCTACAAGCGGATATGCAGGAATACAGTCTGATGGGCAGATTAAATGCGAATTGCTCCGTTTGGGCGATGCTTGGACTTATGAACCGTATGAGACATTTGATGTGACGATGCCCGATGGAACCTCAAAAAGCTATGGCAGAATTGCAAGAAATAACGTCACTTGGGATAATGAGTTTGAGGTATTTACCGTCAATTCTGATGTGGAGGAAACGGCCACACGGAGCGAGGATATTTCACTGGACTATGATTTCTTCCACTCTGATATTATCCGTGTTGCCTGCGGCGGAGATTATACAGTATTGGTGACACCGAGAGATAACAATGTTTGGATTTCACGATTGTTCTTCGGTGATTCAGACGGCTTTGGTATCTGCTATTTTCAAGATGTGGATAGCTTGGTTTACTGGGCAAATGAAGCGGCTTACCGTTGGAACTTGCGAGGAGTTGCTTTTTGGTCGCTGGGTCAAGAGGATATGCGGCTGTGGCAGGCTTTGCCAAAACAAATTTAACATCATAACAGATACATCAGCGCTTTTGCTTTTTGCAGGGGCGCTTTTTGTATACACAAAATTAAGAATGGAGGACATTTCAATGAAGGAAATTTGGAACTGGATTCAAGGGGTAATCGCCATAGCTGGTGGTTTCTTAGGTTGGTTCTTGGGAGGGCTGGACGGTTTTCTCTACGCATTAATTGCCTTTGTGGTGATTGATTATCTGACGGGCATCATGTGTGCCATTGCAGACAAAAAGCTGTCAAGTGAGGTGGGATTTCGAGGGTTATTCCGAAAGATTCTCATTTTTGCAATGGTGGGCATCGGTCATCTTTTAGACAGCCTGATTCTTGGAGATGGAAGCGTTTTAAGAACCGCTGTCATTTTCTTTTATCTGAGTAATGAGGGTATTTCTCTGCTTGAGAATGCCGCACATTTAGGTTTGCCGATTCCGCAGAAACTGCGTGATGTATTGGCGCAATTGCATGACCGTTCAGACAAGGAGGAGTAGCATGGCGATTTCAAAAGAACAGCAGGATTTCATTGCGAGGGTCGGAGTGATTGCTACAGAGGATATGACGAAAAGCGGTGTTCTTGCTTCGCTCACGATTGCACAGGCGATTTTGGAGAGTGGCTGGGGTAAATCTGCACTGGCGGTTAATGCCAATGCGTTATTCGGCATTAAGGCAGATTCACGATGGGACGGAAGAGTATACAGCACCACAACCAAAGAGTGCTATGACGGTGTGAATTTTACCGAAGAGACGGCTTTATTTCGAGCCTATGATTGCTGGGAAGATTCTATTGCTGACCATTCAGCTTTTATCACTGGCAGTTCACGCTATGCGGCGGTGATTGGTGAGTGGGATTTCAAGACTGCCTGCACCGCTATTCATACAGCGGGATACGCAACCGACCCAGCGTATGCGGAGAAGCTCATCTCACTTATCAAACGTTATGACTTGGTGGCTTATGATGCTGCCCATGGAAAGGGTGATTGCAAAATGAATTTAAGAACATTATTGTTAACGAAAAATGCCTGCTATTTGGCAGGCAAAACTATTGTACCACAGGGCATCGTGGTGCATAGCACAGGAGCCAATAATCCCAATCTGAAACGCTATGTAGGTCCCAATGACGGACTGCTTGGTAAAAACCAATACAATAATCACTGGAACCAAGCCAATCCGGGTGGTCGGCAGGTGTGTGTCCATGCCTTTATAGGCAAGCTGGCTGATGGCTCTATTGCAACCTATCAGACTTTGCCATGGAATCACCGTGGTTGGCACGCTGGCGGCACAGCCAACAATACGCACATTTCCTTTGAAATCTGTGAGGATGGTTTGACGGATAAGAGTTACTTCAAAAAGGTCTATCAGGAAGCGGTGGAGCTATGTTCATACCTCTGCAAGATGTATAACCTCGATCCGCTGAGGGACGGTGTCATCATCGGGCATTATGAGGGCTACAAGCGAGGCATTGCTTCCAATCACGCTGACCCCGGACACTGGTTTTTCAAGCATGGTGAATCTATGGATTCATTCCGTGCGGCGGTTAAGAAAGCGCTTGCTGGTGATCCATCTGAATCTACTCCAGAAAAAGAAACCACCACTCTTTATCGTGTCCGCAAAAGCTGGAGCGATGCAAAATCCCAAAAGGGTGCGTATAAGATTTTGGCGAATGCCAAGAAATGTGCGGATGAGAACAGCGGATATTCTGTTTTTGATGGAAGCGGAAAGGTTGTTTATTCTGGTGGCAGTTCCAGTTCTACCGTTTCATCCGTACCTTATCAGGTCAGGGTGAAAATCAAGGATTTGAATATCCGCAAAGGCCCCGGCACCAATCACGCTGAAACAGGCAAATTTACAGGGGTGGGAACTTTCACTATCTTGGAAGAGCAAAGCGGGCAAGGTTCTACTGCCGGTTGGGGTAGGCTCAAATCTGGTGCGGGGTGGGTCGCTTTGGATTTTTGCACCAAGGTTTAGAGTGATATTATCCACTCTAAAATTCAAACAAAATATATGGGCGGCTCTCTGATTGTTTTGGAGAGCCGCCCTGTTTGTAGGAGGGATCGCTTATGTCACAAGAGCAGTTTTACAATGAACTAAATTATAGCCGAGCCATAAAGCTGCTTCAAATGATGCTTGAAAAAGAGCTAATCACACAGGAAGAGTACACAAAAATAGACCGATTAAATCGTCAATCTTTTACACCGAAACTAGCCCCGATTATGGGCTGAAACGCTTGCTATTACTAGGTTTCAGAGTTAATATGTCATACACGGAAAGGAGGATAAACCGATGAGAAAAGTTACAAAAATTGATGCGACATCAGGCACTCATTTCTCGCAAGGGAAACTTAGGGTGGCCGCTTACTGCAGAGTGTCAACGGATGCTGAAGACCAGCTTTCGAGCCTTGAAAATCAGACATCACATTATACAAATTACATCAAGTCAAATCCCGAATGGGAATTTGCTGGTCTATATTTTGATGAAGGTATAAGCGGGACCAAGAAAGAAAATCGATTAGGACTGCAAAATCTGATTCGAGATTGCGAAAACCGTCAGATTGATTTCTTTATCACCAAATCGATATCACGATTCGCAAGAAATACCACGGATTGTTTGGAGATTGTTCGCAAGATGACCGACCTTGGAATTGCGATTCTGTTTGAAAAGGAAAATATCAACACAGGAACGATGGATAGCGAACTCATTCTATCGATTCTAAGTTCTCTGGCGGCGGAAGAATCAGTATCCATTTCTCAAAATAATAAGTGGAGTGTAAGACGTCGCTTTGAAAATGGCACCTTTAAGCTGTCAAATCCTCCGTTTGGTTATGACTATAACGGAGAAACCATTGTTCCCAATCCTGGGCGAGTGCCGATTGTAAGGAGAATCTTTGCAGAAGTTCTTGCAGGAAACGGAGTAAACAATATAGCAAGAATGCTAAATGCAGATGGGATTTTATCGCAGAACGGAAAGCGATGGAGTGGTAGCACAGTGAAAGGGATTTTGACAAATGAGAAGTATATCGGCGATGTATTGCTTCAAAAAACCTTTACGGATGACCATTTTAACAGGCATCACAATAACGGTGAGCTGGAGCAGTATTACTGGAAGAACCACCATGAGGCAATAATCAGCCGAGAGGATTTTGAGGCGGTGGCTTATGTATTAAAGCAACACAGCGTAGAAAAGGGTATTCAAAAAGGGTCGGATAAATATCTGAATCGATACCCATTTTCAGGTATTATCCTATGCGGTGAGTGCGGGGATACCTTAAAGCGCCGAACTCTTTACCGAAGAACCAGCAGCCCATATATTGTTTGGGGATGCGGCAGACATACCGAGAGCAGAGGGACAGAATGCTCCATGCTTGATGTTAAGGAAGAATATATCAAATCGGCATTTGTAACAATGCTGAACCGATTATACAGCGGAAGAAATGTGATTTTAAAACTATTGATTGCGGAGCTGAAAAGTCGTGAGGGTGATGGAAATAGCCACAAGTTGCTGGCTATTGAAAAACAAATACAGGAAAACTCGGAGCAGGTGCAAGTGCTGACAGGACTGATGTCCAAAGGCTACTTAGAACCTGCTCTTTTTAATGAGCGAAATAATGCTCTGCAGACGGAAAGCATGAAACTTAGAATGCAAAAAGCCGCAATTCAAGGCAGTGTGACAGGAGAGCAATCTTTTATCCACGAGGCAGAGGAGCTGCTAAAGTATTTGAGCAAGACAGGCATCATGGAAGATTACAGTGACGAGATTTTCCTGAAATTTGCAGACGGAATGACGATGTTCTCCCCCACTGAGATTGGCTTTCGCCTGAAATGTGGATTGATTTTAAGAGAAAGGATGGAGCGGTAATGGCACATATACCATATGGATATCGAATTGAAAAAGGTAAAGCTGTGCTGGATGAGATAAGGTCAGTACAAATAAAAATATTTTATGAGGAATATCTGTCAGGTACCGGTCTTGTCCTTTCGGGACAAAAGGCAGGAATGACTCAGTGGCAGGCAACGCTTGGCAGAATCATTGACAACAAGGTCTATATGGGAGATGACTTCTACCCTGCCATTATTAGCGTGGAAATGTGGCACAAAGCACAGCTTGAGAGAAAACGCAGAGTTAAGGCATTTGGCAGAGATAAGAATGCGTTCAGAAGAAATGACGCCAATGCCTCACCCTTTTGGGGCATTGTTTATTGCTCCGAGTGTGGCAGCGAGTATAAGCGGTATTTGGAGAATGGCAAGGAACACTGGCATTGCAGCAAATATCTATCAAGAGACAAGAAACGCTGCATCAGCCCAAAAATAAAAGAACATATTTTTGAAGATGCATTTATGAGAATGATGGGTGAAATTAGCACCTCGGAACTTGCATCGCCACCGCCTAAAAGTAAAGTAACAGTTGAAAAGAAATATGATGATCCATTTAAGCAAGCGGAGTATGCTTATTCGCAGACGGCAGTTGATGATTTCGATTTTCAGACGGAGAAATTACTCGCCCTGCTCCAAGATATACCCACGGAGTTTGATGGCGAATTTATGCAAAAAATCCTCAAACGGATTGAGGTTGTCCATGACGGCACCGCAGCGTTTGTATTCATAAATCATAAACGCTTTCGAGAGGAGTTGGTGTAGATGCAAAACATAAATATCTCAGTGATCCCCGCAAGGTCACAGACCCGTGTGGCAGAGAGCGGTAAGCCGAGAACCAAGCTAAGGGTGGCGGCTTACTGCAGGGTTTCTACCGATGACGAAGAACAGCTTACAAGCTATGAAGCACAGGTTAGTCATTACTCCAGCTACATTCAGCAAAACCCCGAATGGGAGTTCGCCGGCATATATGCAGATGAATCGATCAGCGGGACCAATACCAAAAAGAGAACCGATTTTAAAAGATTGATTGATGACTGTATGGCAGGCAAGGTGGATTATATTATCACAAAATCAGTAAGCCGTTTTGCGAGAAATACGCTGGATACTTTGAATTACACAAGACAGCTCAAGGAAAAGAATATCCCGGTGTTTTTTGAGAAAGAGAACATTATTTCCACCGATAGCAAGGGTGAGCTGATGCTGACCATCATGGCATCCATTGCTCAAGAGGAATCTCGCTCAACCAGCCAAAATGTAAAAATGGGCATCGCCTTCCGCTTTCAAAAAGGGCAGATGCAGATAAACCATAACCGTTTCATGGGATACACCAAGGATGAGAATAAGCGGCTGGTGATTGTTCCGGAAGAAGCGGAGATTATAAAGCGGATTTACCGGGAGTATTTGGAGGGCGCAAGCCTACTGGAGATTGGCAGAGGATTAGAGGCGGATGGAATTCTCACAGCGGCTAACAAGCCGAAGTGGAGACCAGAAACGGTAAAGAAGATTTTGCAGAATGAAAAATATATCGGTGATGCCTTGCTTCAAAAGACATACACGGTGGATTTTCTTTCCAAAAAGCGAGTTGTGAATAACGGCATTGTGCCGCAATACTATGTAGAAAATTCCCACGAAGCAATCATACCGAAAGAGTTATATATGCAGGTGCAGGAGGAGATTGCCCGCCGAGCAAACCTGCGAACAGGAAATGGCAGTAAGAGGGTTTACAGTTCCAGATATGCGCTTTCGAGTATTGTGTTTTGTGGCGAGTGCGGTGATATTTATCGCCGAGTGCATTGGAACAACAGGGGCAAGAAATCGGTGGTATGGAGGTGTGTTAGCAGGCTTGAGGAAAAGGGTTCTGATTGCATCTCACCTACCATTCTTGAATCCGATTTACAGAATGCTGTGTTAAAGGCAATTAATCAGATCATTTCTGAGCGGGATGAATTTATGGGGATTTTGATGAAGAACATTGCCACGGCTCTTGGGGAGAAATTTGATAAGGATACGGATAGCATAGAGCACCAGCTTAAGGAACTGCAGAATGAGCTTATAAAGCAAGCCAACTCTCAAGAGGATTACGATGCGGTGGTTGATGAAATTTATCGCTTGAGAGAGACCAAACAGGAAACACTGGAGCATAATGCGGAGCGACATACCAAGCGTAAGCGAATTAAGGATATGGAGCGTTTCCTCAATGAGCAAGGTGGCGAACTTACCGAATATGACGATAAGCTGGTGAGGCAATTAGTGGAGCGGGTCACGGTGGAGGATAAACGGCTGGTGGTGCAGTTTAAGTCCGAGATAGAGGTTGAGGCTGGATTATAGAATTATATATAAAGGATTGCCCCATTCACGGCTAGAAATGGCTTGTGGGTGGGGCTATTTTTGTGTCTGTGAATTGACAAAATCGCCAAAACGAGTATAATAGTAGTATTAACAACGTTGTTGTTGCGATTGTCAGGAGGATGGACATGTACGATGTCAATGAACTATTAGAATTTGCACTGAAGGAAACTGAAAATCTAAATGACGGTGAAGTATTTCTCGTGAAAGAGTTGTTCAAGGGATATGAGTGGAATCGGATACCACGCAAGGATAGGTTGCTGCTTGGTACGCTGTTTCTTAACCATGTCAATAGGCATGCCGGGAGGATGCAGCCGATTGAGAAGACTACTTCAGGGCAGCAAAAGTATAGGGTGCATAAATAGCCTGACTTGTAGAAAGGGAAATACTATGAAAAAAGAGCTTACACCTGAGTTGAAAGTACTTAAAGAAGAATTTGATTTTCTTCATAAAAAGATTGGCGAATTAGAGTGGGAAAGAGCAACTATATTTTATGGAAAAAAGGCTATTTTGAATTCTGAATCTGAATTATTGGAAGATAGGATTAATAGCTATACAGATAATATGAACTTGCTATTAGAGAAGATTAGGAATGAAGTAACGGAAGCAAATAAGACCAAAGAACAATGATTAACCTTGCGAGGAGGAGGCTTGAATGAAACTAGAATCTGCTAATATAAAAAACTTTAGAATGTTGAAAAATCTAGATATCGACTTTGAAGATGTCCTATCATTAGTGATAGGAAAAAATAATGTTGGGAAAACTTCGTTTTTATCAATTCTTCAGAAATTTCTTGCTGAGAGTAAACCAGAGTTTACATTTGAGGATTTTAATGTTGAAATGCAGAACGAAATTTTGTCTTATGAACAAAGCAACAAAACACCAGAAGAATATAAAGAGCCTGCTTTGTCGCTTAAATTATGCATATCCTATAAGGAGACTGATAATATAGGAAAAGCCTCCTTGCTTCTACTAGATTTAGATAGTGAAATGCACAATCTTGTTGTGATGTTCGAATACGTTTTGGTGTATGAAAAATACTTAAGACTTATAAAAGATTATGCTGAATTCAAGGCTAGTGGTGTTAATAGATCATTCGACTACTATATCAAGAAACATATAAACAAATACTTTTCGACTCGTATTAGAGCATTAGAGTATGGAAATGAAGAGAATTTCAAATTGATTAATAATGATATTGTTAATTCTATTATTTCAATACAGATAATTGGTGCTAAGCGAGATGTGGATAATGAGCAGGGACGAAGCAAATCCCTGTCACTCTTGGCTGGTAAGTACTATAATTCAAGCATCATTTCCGAGGCGGAATTTCCAGAACTGCAAAGGAAGCTTAGTGAAACGGATGAAAGCCTCACAGAAATATATCAAGACCTTTTTAAGCCTGTTGTAAAAGAAATATCGGAAATGTCATATAACCCTCAAGAGGCAGAACTTTCAATAATTTCTACGTTGAGTGAAAAAAAGATATTTCAAGATAATACCACAGTTAAATACAAGCACGACAATTCGCTTTTACCAGAAGATTATAATGGATTAGGTTACCTAAATCTATTTGCAATTATATTTAATATTCGGATAAAGCTAGACTTGTTATCAAAGAAGAATAGTGATGAAGATACTCCGACCCCATTAAATCTACTTTTTATTGAGGAGCCAGAGGCTCATACTCATCCACAGATGCAGTATGTGTTTATTAAGAATGTGAAAAAGATACTAGAACAACATTGCCTAGCTGCAGGAAATGATTTTTCTTTACAAACCATTATAAGTACCCATTCCTCACACATTGTATCACAATGCGATTTTGAAGATATCAAATATTTTTATAGAGAGTCATCCATCAGCGTAAAATCAAGAAGTTTGAAAACATTATACAAAAAAATGGTTACCTCTCAAGATGAACCTACAAAAGAAGAGCAAGAACGGTCGTATCGATTTGTAAAACAGTACGTGACGTTAAATCGAGCAGAGCTATTTTTCGCAGACAAGGCAGTCCTAATAGAGGGAGATACAGAAAGAATGCTTTTTTCTGCCATGATGAAAAAAGCAGATGACGCTGAAACACATAATTATATTTTAGCGAAAGAAACGGCTGAGAATGAAAATGATAGCGAAGAGTTGTTGCGTTTGGAAACTAACAAAAAAGAACCTTTATTATCGCAAAACATTTCAGTAATTGAGGTCGGGGCATATTCTCATATTTTTGCTACATTTTTAGGATTTTTGAAAATAAAAACCTTAATCGTAACAGATCTTGATTGTGCAAAACCATCAGACAACGGAAGATTGGCAAAGTGTTGCTATCTTGAAGGTACCTCTACAACCAATACTTCAATTAAATTCTTTACAGAAAAGACGGACTTGAAAGAAATTGTAGAATTGGCTAATAATCCCGTTATTTTTAATTATGATGATATGAAGTCAAAATGGATTAGTAATCCGAATGGAACTTTAAGGTTAATATTTCAAAAAGATCAAAATGGATATCAGGCTCGAAGTTTCGAAGATGCATTTCTGTGCGGAAATTTACAGTTTATTGTAGATAACAAAGACAAATTCATTGGGTTAAAGAACCGTTCAAAATTGACGTGTACAAATAATGATTTTTACGCAATGGCAGAGGAATGCATTGATAGCAAAACCTCTTTTGCTCTAGATATACTTTTACACGGAGGCAAAGAAAGCGAAAACTGGGAAACACCTGCGTATATTAAGGAGGGATTAACATGGCTGGCACAGTAATGGAACAAATCTCTTCATATTTGGATAGTAAAACTAATTTTTTGTTAAGCGGAGGTGCAGGAAGTGGAAAAACATACACTTTGATTCAGACCTTGCATCATGTTTTCAAAAGCAATCCCAAAGCCAACGTTGCGTGCATAACTTACACAAATGTTGCTGCAAATGAAATAAAAGAGCGCTCGCCATATTCAAAACTTCGTGTATCAACGATTCATGATTTTCTGTGGGATGAATTAAAAGAATATCAGAAAAACATGAAGAATAGTGTAGTTGCGTTGGTATCGAAAGAAAAGGAATGTAAAGGCAGTGGGCTTACATATTCTGGGGATAATATAATCACTGACCAGAGTTTCACATATGTAGAATATCAAAATTATCGAGATTTAGAACAAGGGATTATTTCGCATGATGATTTATTGAAAATTGCAGATTATATGTTTGGAAAACATCCTCTTCTTTCTAAAATATTATGTGATAAATACGATTATATATTTGTAGATGAGTATCAAGATACGCAATCCATGGTTATCAGAATTTTTTTAGACCATATAAAGGAAGCCGCAAAGGGGCGGTTATGTGTCGGCTTTTTTGGAGATAAAATGCAATCAATTTACGAAACGGGAATCGGAAATATAGAAACATATATTACCGCTGGTGACGTATATGAAGTGGTAAAAGAGGACAATTATAGATGTGCAGTTAGCGTGATTGAATTGCTAAATCGTATTCGAAGCGATATTCAACAGAAACCAGCGAAAAAAACAGCAGAGGGCACTATTGCAAATAATCAAGGAAGTGCAAAATTCGTCTACTCAAGTGATGAGTTCGACTTGTCAGCCTTTAAAGAGAGCGGTTTTGCCACTGGGTGGGATTTTGAAAATCCTCAAAATGCTAGAGTTTTGTTTTTAACACATAAATTAAGTGCTATGAGGCTTGGTTTTGTGGAATTATTATCAGCATATAAAAACACTGATCGGATTATAGGTAATGAGCCGGATCGATTAGCACGGCATTTATTAAGAATTGGGGGTATACTTTATTATTATGCAGAAAAGAACTTTGCATATGTTATCGGAGAGATTCAGAGAAAAATTAATAATAACACAGATAAGAAAACGATTAGCAAATTATTGTCCGATATAAATGATGATGTTGCTATGAGTATTGGGGATTTGATAGAAAGATTTGATAAAGAGCGCCTTGCTAAAAAAGATGATAGATTGGATGAGTTTTTAGAAAATCATTCTGAAGTTTATGAAAAAATAAAAGTTTTACCCAAATCTCAAGTAATAGCATATTTTAAGTACTATAATAATTTTTCTCCTTATTCAACACAACACGGAATCAAAGGCGCTGAATTCGATAATGTGTTAGTTGTTATGGATAACGGGCGATGGAATAATTACAATTTTAAATATTATTTTGAGGATACACCAGATAAAGAATCTATAATTGAAAGAACCGAAAGAATCTTTTATGTGTGCTGCTCAAGAGCAATGGCTAATCTTGTTGTATACTATCCGAAACCAACACCTAGGATTATTGAAAGAGCCAAGGTTTTGTTTGGAGAAGAAAATGTTTGTCAGATAAATTAGGCAACGGAAAAAAATACATCTTTTCCGTCCACTCGACTATAAGGCATGATTTCACGAAAGCAATTCCGTCAACACAACCCCAAATATCCGTATTAATTCAATCAACTCACCGCATGTGGAAACCGTAGTCCTCCTATCTCGATATTAGGTTTAAAGAATAGTTGGTTATTATATTGATGATTGAAAAGACAAGTGTAAAAAAATAACATTCACACTTGTCTTTTTGGTTCGTATAAGTTATAATAAGTACGAACAATAAAGACATTGCAGGAGAATATAATGAATAATGAACAGATGGTATATGAATTATTTCAAAAAAATAATGGGATTGTAGAAGCAAAGCAAGTATCAGGTTTAGGAATTGACAATAAGGTTCTGCAGCGTATGACCGAGAAAGGACTGATAGAACGAATCGGTCACGGGTTATACATTGATGCTAATTTAATGCAAGATGAATATGTAATAGCTCAATACAGATGTCGTAAGTGTGTATTCTCACATGAAACAGCGTTATATTTCCATGACCTTAGTGATCGAACACCTTTACAGCTTATGATGACAATTCCTGCTGGATATAATACAAGACTACTTAAAGAAACAGATAAGTATAAGTTCTTTTATTGCAAGAAGGAACAATTTGAGATTGGAATCACTAAGGGGAAAACAACTTCAGGAAACATAATTACGCTTTATGATAAGGAAAGGACAATCTGTGATTGCATAAGGAGAAAAGATAAACTAGATTCTGATATAGTGGTTAATTCAGTAAAAAAGTATATGAAGGAGCCTGGAGCAGACTTAGCTAAACTGCTAAGATATGCTGCTTTATTTAATGTTAGAGAACAGGTAAGGCAATACATGGAGGTACTTACATGAATATTAATAGTCCCAAGCAGCTAAAGGACTGGATTAGCAATATTACGAAACAGAATAACCTTGTTGCTAACACCTTACTTCAAAACTACATGATGGAACGATTTCTTGAACGAATATTAGTTTCCCAGTATAAGGATAATTTCATATTAAAGGGTGGCTTTTTAATTGCAGCTATGGTTGGCATTGATTTGCGTAGTACAATGGATATGGATACCACGATTAAGGGTTTACCAGTGGACAAGGAATCAATTGAAAGAGTATTGAATGAAATACTGTCAATTGATGTCGGGGATAATGTAACTTTTGCAATAAAGAGTGTAAGGAACATCCATGATGTAAGCAACTATGATGATTACAGAATAGGTATTGAGGCTATGTTTTTCAATATGCGTGTAAATATGAAAGTTGATATTACTACCGGGGATGTCATTATACCTAGAGAAATTAGATATTGCTTTAAGCTTATGTTTGAGGATAGGTATATAGAGGTCATGGCTTATAATTTAAATACAATTTTAGCAGAGAAAATTGAAAGCATATTGTCGAGAAATATCTCAAATACAAGAGCAAGAGACTTCTATGATGTATATATTTTATTAACTACAAGAGCGTCTGATATTAATAAAGACGAACTCAAACTTGCAATTAATAAAAAGGCAGAAGAACGTAACAGCATAATATATGTTGACAACTATAAAAAGTATTTAACAGATATTAGTGAAAGTGATGATGTGCAGAAAATATGGGATAACTATCAAACAAAATATATATATGCAAAAGATATTTCATTTAATAATACTATAAATTGTATAAAAGAAGTTTTAGAATAGGAGAGCTTGTCATGGGTCTAGTAGATATAGCTAGTGGGGCATCTGTATGGAGAGGCTATGATTAATTATGAAGGTAAGAAAGTGGACGCTTCTGAAAAGATGAACGATTCTGAGTATAGAGGTATAGTAATAGGGTCTGAAAATAACTCATATAGTGTGATAATCAATATTGAGCATTCAAGAAAATCAAAGTGTAACTGTCCTCATGCGGATGGCAGAAGGGTTATCTGTAAGCATATGATTGCTTTATATTTTACGGTTTTTCCTAAAGAGGCTGAAAATTTTATCATTGAAGCTCAACAGTACGAAAAAGAAGAAAAAAAACGAGAACAGGAAGAATATGATGTGTGTTTAAGGAAATATCGTGGGTAATTTTTTAATCAACTATTGGACTAAATAGACTATATGAATAAGTATTGTTAATCAGATAGAATGTATCTAAGAGCCCAGTGAAAAAAGTTTTCATTTATTGTTACTAAATAGGTTGAATTTATCCTATAATAGTAATATACTTATAATATAACAGAAAGAAGGATGGTGAAATTATGAAAATAGATCTCAACAATTTAATTTCTATTACAGAGGCCAATCAAAATTTTTCTAAGGTTGCTCGTATGGTCGATGAAAAGGGTGCTGCGGTTATATTAAAAAACAATGCTCCTAGATATGTGATTATTGATTATAGTAAGTTGCAAGAAGAAACAATTGCTGATGATATGCTAGTTCAGGAGGCTGCTACTGAATATTTAACTAAGTATGCTAAGGCATTCGAGGAACTTGCGAAATGAAAAAGATTAGTAAAGATCAAGTTTTAATGTTGCATTCAATGTTTATTATTCAATCAGGTGGTATTGATGGAATAAGAGATAACGGGTTGCTTGACTCAGCTCTGAATACGCCTTAAGGTTTCCAGATTTTCGGTTATAATAATCGATTGCTGGAAACCTTGTTTTTATTGTTTGAAAGAACATATCCATCGCTAAAAAATGGGTAGGTTTTATTTCATATAAATATCTTGACAAACTAACAGATGCTAGCTAACATTAAGCTAACAATTGTTAGTCAAAGGCATTGTTTATTTGCAAAAAACATGTATATTAAGGAGAGTTATTATTGACTACTAGAGAAAAAATCATATATGAGGCTTTATCCTTGTTCTCTGTTAATGGCTATGACGCTGTTACTATTCGGAGAATAGCTTCAGCAGTTGGAATTAAAGAAAGTTCAATCTACAATCATTTTAAGAATAAACAGGATATCCTCAATAAAATTATTGATGAGACACTTAAAAGATACTATCATACTTTAGAAAGTGTTCAAGTACCACAATCAGAGGATGATAATGTTTCAGAGCTTTACGATAGTATTACCGATGACGCTTTCTTAGATATATGTACAAAGATTTTTTTGTTTTATCTAAAGGATGATTATATATCAAAATTAAGGCGTCTATTAACCATCGAGCAATATGGCAATAAAGAGATAGGAGAAACTTTTAGATATGTGTTCATAGATAGGATTTTAGAAACTCAAAGACAAGTAATACAGAAATTTATTGACAGTGGAAGGTTTATACAAGGGGATGCCTATACAATGGCTTTGCATTTTTATTCTCCTGTGTTCTTGCTCCTGTATAAATATGACAACTGCCCAGAAAATGAAGAACAAGCAATCATGTCACTTAAAATGCATGCTATTCAATACAATGCTATTTATCGTAGAAATTCTATAGAAAGGAGGAGATGAATTTATGAATGAAATAGAACGTGGTAAATTTTTAGCTATACGAACCCTTGCACTCTCTGGTGTTATAGCTGCAATCTTTTATCTAAGTCATGTAATTGGAGGACGAATTGTTTGGAGTGATTATAATCCTTTAATCCAACCAATTAGTGATCTTACAGCTGCTTCATCCATTAGCCAGCCAGTGGCATTAAGGATTCTCTTGGGGTACAATATATAGCTAATCAAATTTTTGATACACTTTGGTATGGAGAACTATTAACTTGGATACCTATGCTAATTGGTTCTCTTGGACCTCCTATTGGTACATATATGATTTATAGACAGTATAATAAAAGTGTTTCAGTAAAATCTTTTACTAAGCTTGTTTTCAAAAGAGATATAGACAAGAAAGTTTGGTTAATTTTTGGGTTATTTACTTGTTGGCGTTTTCTAATGGTTTGGATTGCATTAATTGTATCTATCATTTTAGGAACGAAGTACAAATTTGAATGATGATGAAGGATGAATAAAGTTGAACACAGGTATGAAGGAGTAGTGATAAAAAGATGATTATAAAAGAAATAGATGATAAACAAGAAAAGAAAGAGATATCAACCAGAATCTTGGAATCACTTCCTAATTGGTTCGGGATACAAGAGTCAACACAGGAGTACATTAGTAAAAGTAGCAATTTACCTTTTTTCGCAGCAATCGATGAATCGAATCCATTGGGTTTTATTGCAATAAAAGAAAATAATCGATATACTGTTGAGATTTATGTTATGGGGGTTCTTCCTAATTATCACAATCAAGGGATTGGGAGGTCTTTACTTAAGAGAGTTTTACAATGGGCTAAAGAAGAAGGATATGAATTCTTACAGGTAAAGACTTTAGATGAATCTCACCCTGACATTTACTATGCGAAGACACGAAAATTTTATACATCAGTTGGATTTAAACCCTTAGAATGCTTACCAGAACTATGGGGAAGAGAAAATCCATGTCTAATAATGATTCAACACATAGTTTAGCATTTACTCAGGAGGATTCACCTCTTTTGCTGCTCTTTATCATAAACTAGGTGAGATTGAAAATGAAAAAGATAGCAGTTGGAACTTTTGTAAAGGTTCCATGCATAATCTCTGTATGCACGCAGGTTCAATTATATCTAGTCAGACTACGGCTAGTATTGTATTATTTTTAAACGGTACTGGTCGAAAACGAATAGAGCTTTTACAGATTTGCATTAACCTACAAATCAAAAGTTAGTATCAAAGAATTGCAATTGTAATCACATTTTGATATGATATGGTGTAAAAATCTTTGTGAGAAGGAGGATATTACCATGTTTGGTAAAAGCCTCTTATTACTATGGAGCATCATGGATGTTAACTTATTATATTGAAAGGTTAGGTATATTTTATGCAATATTTAATTATAGGGTTTATTTTTTTACTTGCACTATTTGCTATTCATGTTTCTAACAAACGTGGTATTCCCACGCTTTTATTATTTATTGTGCTAGGAATGGCTTTTGGTGCAACAGGTTTCGAATTTAATAACATGGAGATTTCCTACAACTTCGCTACTTTGGCACTAATGGTTATAATGTTTTATGGTGGTTTTGGAACTAGTTGGAAGATGGCCAAACCAGTTGCAAAAGAAGCGATTGTCCTTAGTTCACTTGGTGTTGTTGCAACAGCATTATTCACTGGTTTGTTTTTACATTATGTTCTAAAGCATGATTTTCTAGAGAGCATGCTCATTGGATCTATTGTAGGTTCGACTGATTATGCTAGCGTTTCAAATATATTACGTTCAAAGAACTTGAACCTGAAATATAATTCATCATCGCTACTTGAACTTGAAAGCGGATCCAACGACCCTACTGCTTATACAATGACTATGGTATTTCTATCTGTCATTGCTGGTTCGTCAGTATCTGTCCCGATTCTAGTTTTAACTCAGATAATCATTGGAATTGCTTCTGGTTTTATCATTGCATATGGTAC
>LSQX01059830.1_pt1 | contig 49015 bp, 39 predicted proteins | sample 654561 | NCBI WGS metagenome assembly LSQX01 (sample SAMN04489861, study PRJNA283612) | anaerobic digester metagenome | isolation source: 4 biogas reactors fed with cattle manure at either 37C or 55C with and... | place: Denmark: Kongens Lyngby | collected 2014
AAAATACAAAAATATACTCTCTGATAATCAATAATATAGGGTTTTAAATGGATTGTTTTTGATTTTTATCGGACGCTAATGATTACAAAATAAAGAAAGTGGTCTATATATTCAAGAAAAAAATTTTTGCTACAAACCATTTATTTTTATTAATTTTGCACTCTATTTTAGGAGTATGGGAAAATTAGCACTTGTTCTTTTTGCAAGTTTTGCAATCTACACTACATCTGGTCAAGGCTTTAGCACTATTTTTGACGAGAAAAGTGGCATGGAAATTATGCTTGGCACTTGCAATATGGAGCAGCTAAAAACTGGCTCTTTTGCTGAATTTTTCTCCATCTACTACTCATCTTACGAAGTAAATCAAGATATTGTGGCTGAGATTAATGATTTCTTTCAGCAAAACAGCGATTCTTTTGTGAGCATTTGCATTGTTTTGGGCACTTGGTGCGGCGACAGTCATGAGCAAGTTCCACCTTTTGTAAAAGTACTAGAAAATATAAACAGCGACAATATTTACATAGAAAATATCTTTTGTGTTGACCGCAACAAAACGGCTCCCAATATAGATTTGGAAGAACTTTTTATAGAACGCGTTCCCACATTTATTTTTTATAAAAATGGTATGGAAATTGGCAGAATTGTGGAAACTCCACAAAAGAGTCTCGAAGCCGATATTTTAGATATAATAAACTAACTCAATGCATATATTCAAACACTCAGCAGAACTTCTCGACTTTGTACGCCATCAGAAAGCACAGGGCAAAACTGTGGGCTTTGTCCCCACCATGGGAGCTTTGCACAAAGGGCATATTTCTCTTTTGGAGAAATCATATTCCGAAAATGATATTACAATTTGTAGCATTTATGTAAACCCAATACAGTTTAATAATGCCAGCGATTTGGATAAATATCCACGCATGCCGGAAAAGGATATGGAGATGATAAAACATTGCTGTGATGTGGTATTTTTACCCAATAATGAAGAAATGTATCCCGAAAAACCCAGCGAAGAATACGATTTCGGACATTTGGACAAGGTTTTGGAGGGAGCTTTTCGTCCGGGGCATTTCTACGGAGTAGCAGCTGTGGTGCGCCGTTTGTTCGAAATGACTGAACCGCATAACACCTATTTTGGACTAAAGGATTATCAGCAACTTCTTATTGTCAAGTCAATAGCAAAGCAGTGCAATTTTGATATAAATATTGTGCCATGTCCCATTGTGAGGGAGTTTGACGGCTTGGCAATGAGCTCACGTAATTTGCGACTTAGCAAAGAGGAAAGAGAAATAGCACCGCTAATTTGGAAAAGTTTGAATAATGCGGCTAAAATCCTTCTGCAAGAGGGCATAGAAGCTTCAAAAGATTTTATTTTGGACACTTTTGCCAACAATCCATCATTCAAAATTGAATATTTTGAGTGGTATCATCCAGAAAAATTTATACCTTCGCAACAATCCGACGAACAATTTGTTGGTCTTATGGTTGTTTGGCTGGGCGAAGTTCGTTTAATAGATAATATTATCATCAAAAAATAGCATTTCTGAAATGAAAATTGAAGTATTAAAATCAAAAATTCATCGCATCCGCGTAACCGAAGCCAATCTGAATTATATTGGAAGTATCACCATAGACGAAGATCTGATGGATGCCGTGAACCTGATTGAGAACGAGAAAGTTCATGTTATAAATATAAATAATGGCGAACGCCTCGAAACATACGTTATCAAAGGGAAAAGAGGCTCTGGAGTAATCTGCCTGAATGGTCCAGCTGCCCGAAAAGTGCAAGTTGATGATATAGTAATTATTCTCTCCTATGGAATTATGGACTTTGAAGAAGCCAAGAATTTTACACCAAGAATTATTTTCCCCAAGGAAACAAATTCGTAAATTAGTACTCTCCCGAAATAATTTCTGCTCAACAGCAAAATAATTTTGTACTCTTTTTTGAAAAATTGAATTTGCAAACCAAAATCTGCAAATAAATGCTTATTTTTATCAAAAATTTCAAAGATGACTACAATATACGCTATTATTTCACTAGTAATAGGGCTAGTTTTAGGATTAGCTATAAAACATTTTCTTACACCAAAAAACAGACTTTCTAAAGCTGATTTTGAAGAGCTTATGCTCAAAAATAAGAGCTTAGAGACTGAAAAAGAGAAATTTCTTCAAGATATTGAGAGCTTAAATAAAAATCAAGGAAATCTAAAAGAAGAAATTGAAGCTAAAAATATAGAAATCAGGGAATTAAGTAGTAATTCGGCAGTTTTAAACAATGAACTAAAAAGCTCCAAAGAGCGATTAGATGAGATTAGCTCCACACTAAAAAACTTAGAATCTGAAAAGGAAAATCTTCAAAGAAGAGATCAGGAGTTAAATAAACTTATTGCCGAAAATAATATTAAAATTGATGCCCAGAATAAAGAAATTGCTGACAAACAAAATCGTTTAAATAGCCTTGAAGAAAATCTTAAAGCTCAAGCCGATGAGTTGTTGGATATAAAACAAAAATATTCGGCACAGCTGGAGCAAAACAAATCTTTGAATGAGAAGCTAAATACCCAAAAAGATGAAATAAATGATTTGGGTGAAAAATTTACCAAAGAGTTTGAAAATCTTGCCAATAAAATTTTAGAAGAGAAGAGTAAAAAGTTTTCTGAGCAAAATCAGACCAATATCAAGCAAATTTTAGACCCTTTAAAGGAGAATATCGACTCTTTCAAAAAGAAAGTAGAAGAGGTTTATAATACTGAATCTAAGGAGCGTTTCTCGCTTTCGGAAAGGGTTAAGGAGCTGGCACAGCTCAATGAGCAGATAAATCAGGAGGCTAAAAACTTAACCCAAGCACTCAAAGGTTCTGTAAAACAGCAAGGTAATTGGGGCGAGATGATTTTGGAGAGCATCTTAGAAAATTCAGGCTTGGTTCGTGATCGTGAATTTTTTGCACAAGAGTTTATCCGCGACGAAGCTGACAAAACAGTAAAAGATGAAGATGGCAGAAGAATGCAGCCCGATGTGGTGGTGAAACTTCCCGATGACAGAGAAATCGTCATAGACTCAAAAGTGTCACTTGTTGCATATGAAAGGTATTCCAACGCAGAAGATGTTGAAACTCAGAACAATGAACTTGATAATCATGTAAATTCCATAAAAGCTCATATAAATGACTTGGATTTAAAAAACTATCAAGATCATCTAAAATCACTAGATTTTGTAATGATGTTTATCCCCATTGAACCAGCTTATATTGCTGCTGTTCAGCACGATAAGGAGCTTTGGGAATATGCTTACAGAAAAAGAATTTTGCTTATAAGCCCCACAAATTTAATAGCTACATTGAAACTTATTGCCGATTTGTGGAAGCGAGAACAACAGAGTCAAAACGCATTGCAAATTGCCGAAAGAGGTGCTTATCTCTATGATAAATTTGTTGGATTTGTGGAGAATTTTGAAAAGATTGGCGACACCATCGAGCGTTCACAAAAGTCGTATCAGGCAGCTTTGGGTCAGTTGAAAGATGGACCAGGGAACCTTATCCGACAAGCAGAAATGTTGCGTGAATTAGGGGTGAAATCCAAAAAAACAATTCCATCAAGTTTAAGCGAAAACAGTGTGGATTCGGATACAGATATTGAAGATTGGATGCTACTTGAAAACAGCGATATTTAGAGAATTATAATTTTGTAAAAACAAATAAAGATATTACTATGAAACCATCATTATTGATACTTGCAGCAGGGGTTGGAAGTCGCTACGGCGGACTGAAACAGATTGACAAACTTGGTCCTTATGGCGAAACCATCATCGATTATTCTGTTTATGATGCCCATAAAGCTGGTTTTGGCAAGGTCGTTTTTGTAATTCGCAAAAGCATAGAGCAAGATTTCAAAGAGGCAATTGCCGACAAATATTCTGGAACAATTGAGGTGGATTATGTTTTGCAAGAGGTGGAATTTGTTCCCGAAGGTTTTGATGTTTCACATCGCACAAAGCCATGGGGAACAGGTCATGCCATATTGATGGCTGCCGAAAAAATTCAAGAACCCTTTGCTGTTATCAATGGAGACGACTTCTACGGTGCTGACTCTTTTATGCAGATGGGCAAGTTTTTGATTAGCGAAAAAGTCAAAAATAACGACTATTCCATGGTGGGATATTATCTAAATAACACCTTGTCGGAAAATGGTTTTGTGTCGAGGGGGGTTTGCCAAATGAACCAAGATAATATTTTAACTGACGTTGACGAGCATACAAAAATTAGACCCGATGGAGAAAAAATCATTTTTGAAAATGCCAATGGCGAAATCAACACTTTAGATGCCAACAGCTTGGTCTCCATGAATTTCTGGGGATTTTCTCCACAAATTTTTGTACAACTAAAAGAGATGTTTCAGAAGTTTTTGGAAGAAAATAGCAAAAGCGAAAAAGCTGAATTTTATATTCCATTTGCAGTAAACGATCTAATAAAAGCTAACAAAACTAATGTACACGTCCTTAGTACAACAGCATCATGGTTTGGCGTTACATACAGAGAAGATAGAGAAAGTGTTGTAGAAAGTTTGAAAAAACTTCACGAAGAAGGAGTTTATCCTTCGCCACTGTGGTAGTAGATAAAGCTTTAGATACTTTTAGTACTCATCAACACTCCTATCCGCTTCGACTTTCCGAATAGCCAAGGAAATACAATTATATACACCAACAAAACCACACTAAGTGCTGCCGACGGTATTGCCGCTTCGGCACCAAAAAGCGTGAAGGCTGAAACAGCCGAAAAACCATTATTTTTTATGGAATATAACAAGGTATTTCCAGCCACCAAATCATCTCCTATTCTTCTTTTATGCATCTGTGCCATATAAAACAGTGTAAAAACAAAAAGTGCAATAAACAGCACTAATATTGGCATTATCATGTCCAAGTATTGGTTTATCAAAAAGCTTTGATTCATACCAATTACCACATAAATTAGTATAAAAAATGAAATATCTATCATCAAACCTTGATACTTGAAGGTGAAGCTCTTAATGGGTAGTCGGCGGATAATTCTTGAAGCTACAATTGGTACAATAACCGAATAAAAAAGCAACCAAAACATCTCCATCACATCGGCATTAATTCCATAAAAAAACATCACCGAAGGGAAAAGTAAAATCAGAAAAAAGTAAGCACCAATGGTACCGATGGCAGCATCATTTATATTAAAATTCATTCTTGCCATCATGGGAATAATCACCACTCCGGGCGGACTTATGGCTATTAGCACAAAGCCTGCAAATATCATAGATTTGGCAGAGAAAAAGAGAGCCACCAAGGGCAAAGAAATAAGTGCAAAAAGAAAATAATTCAGAAATATACCTTTTAGAATTGGTCTTATAATACTGGGTTTTGGTCTAAAAACTGTTAAAGAAAGTTGTTGTAGCGAAAGCGACATCATAAATGCCAATACATATATCAAAAACGGGCTGAAAATTTCTGCTCCGCGGGGTGCAAGCATTCCCAAAATCATTGCAGAAATTAGAAACAAATTTCTAAAGGAGGGTAAGTTCTTTTTCACTTTTTACACACAAACAAAAAAATAATTAGCAATGTTCAATTAATAAATTTTCTAATTTGTGAGATATAAATCTTTATAATTGTATATTTGTTTGTACAAAACATCCATAAAACAAATAATATGAGTAGAAAGACCTCACATATTTTACTCTTGATAATAATCTCTTTAGCGATATTAATTGTGGGTTTTATAAACTCATATCAAAATTATATATATCAACTCAAAGAGGGTCAACAACAATTAGTTGAAAGAGTTAACATCATAAAATCGAGTCTAAATCACTCTGATATACAATCACTTAGCTGCGACATTAGCGATACTAATAAAACAGAGTATCAAACACTAAATCTGAAATTAAGTTCCATTAATGATGCCTTTCCCGACCTTAGATATATTTATATTATTAAAGAAATCGACTCAGTTTTATACTTTTTAATAGATACAGAACCTCTAAATAGAAGTTTTCCCAATCCACCAAAGCTTGCCATGCCTGGCGAAATATACGATGATGCACCAAGGGAATTTTATGCAAGTTTTTACCAACAAAGGGAAATTATTTATGGACCATATGTGGACAAATGGGGAAAATTTATTGCCGTCCTTTCTCCAATTTACAACCCATCAAACAACGAAATCATTGGTGCATTGGGCATAGACGTGGTTTATAATAACTTTATAAGTCCGTACACTGCTAGGACGATAAACCCTATTATAATATCGGTATTTGTGGTAATAATGCTGATAATTTTTTATCTCATTTACACCTATATTATCCTCAATGAGAAAAAGGAGAACAAATCATTGGAGTTCTTAAAAAACACCATCGAAAACTGGGACTCTCCTTTTGTAATTTTAGATACAAACCATAAAATTATTGATTTTAATATTTCGGCTATGTTTGTCTTCAATTCACTATTCAATGCCGAATTGGTGGAAGGTGAAAATATTACTCAATTCTTTCATAATGAGCTTAAACTAGAGGTTGACAATAAGTTGCAACTATTGAGTCAGTCGGCAAAAAACAAATCAATAGTACAATATCACATTGGAAGCATTTCCAATCCCAATCAAATTTTATTTGTTTTTTCCAGTATAAAAAACAAATCCAACGAAATTTCGCACTACGTTCTATATATTCTTGAAGATAAAAACCTGATTTTGGCAGATAAATCCATTAGTTTTCTTAAAGAGATAGAAAAGACAATGGCAAATATTGAAGATTTTATTCTGAGTTGTAAGTATGATGGAACCATAGAAAGTGCCACAAAATCTATCGAAATTACCTTAGAATATGATGAGTTGGATTTGATAAATAAAAGCTTAAAGGATATTGTAAGCATTAGCTCCTGGGAGCAGATAAATCAAGGAATTACAATTTTAAAAAACAAAAATCATAACAGTAATTTCACTTTAGATATTCATTATAAAAAATCTAATGGCGACTTTAGTGAATACAATTCTCAAATAATTCGTAGAGAAGGAAAGATTGGTGAAAAGGCTGGTTTTCTCATCGTTTCGAGAAAAATAGATAAGAAAAGTCCCGATTTAAAACAGAGTGCTTTTAAGAATATTGATTTATCGAATATTCCTGCCATTGTTTATATTTGTGATATTGACAGAGACTGGACAATGCGATATATGAGTCCCGAAACCTACCAAATAACCAAATATCTTCCTGAAGAGGTGGTGAACAACAAAAAAATCACTTTCAATGAACTGATTTTGCCACAATATAGAGATATAATTTGGAGTAAATGGAAAGATGTTATTGAAAATAACGCCATATTTGAAGAGGAATACCAAATTAAAACAAAGGATGGTAAGATAAAATGGGTTTACGAAAAAGCAAATAGCATTTATGACTCCAACAACACCCCAATTGCCATTAAAGGAGTTATTATCGACATTAATGACAGAAAAAAACATGAAGAAATTTCAAAGATTAATGAAGAGAGATTTAAAAAGTTCTTAGACAGTCCAATATCTATTATCTCTATTAATAATGAGCTGAATATCATTGACTTTAATGGCAAATTTGCAAATTTTGTGAGTGAAAATAGCGACAAAATTATTGGAAAAAACCTAATTGATTTTATTAGTTTTGAGCATAGAACAGAAAGCAGTAAACATCTCTATGGTTTGAAAGAAAATCACAAACAAATTTTCAATACTTATTTCAAAATTGATGATAGTGAAAAATTTGTAGTTTTGTATTGTTCCAAAATAAATGACTTGGAAAGTGTTTGTTTTATAATCGATCAGTCGGATGTTTACAGTCAAATAAACAGCTTGAAAACCGAAAAGTTTGAGTTTGAAAAATTAATACAAAACAGCGATGTACCAATTTTTATAACTGAAACTTCCAATGGAGAAATTTTGTTTCAAAACAAAATGGCTCAAAAACTTAAAAGACTCAAACTATTTAATAATGAAGAGATTAGCATTGATAATATTGAGAATATATTATTGGAAATAATCAATAAATCTGAGATTTCTGAAAACCTAATTTTAGAGAACTTAGATAATAATGACAATTTAATTAATACATATAGAATTATTGTCAGCAAGTTTTTTGAGAATAAAAACTCTTCTAAAACAATGATTTCCTTAATCAATATTTCTACTGAAATTGAATTGAAAAATAGATTACAAAAAGGCGAAAAAACCATTAACAACCTGATTTCCTATACCTTAAACAACACTTATAGACAAACTCTATTGAATAGTCCTGAAAATAATACTGTGGATTTATATTCAAAACTTTTTACAGGAACTTATGAAAAAGAGTTGAAATATATTGGACTAAACGAAATTATAAATGGAGTTATTTCTAGGCATTTAAAATATGATTATAAGGTTTTCTATCAGTATGAAAAAGAGGAAAATTATGAATTTTTATTGGACACGCAATTGAGCAAAGAACTTATTTGCGTCCTTGCACACTTTGTAAACAGGTTTGGAAATGGCTATGTTGTATGCAAAGTGCAACATTTTTCCGACAAATTAGTTTTTAATTATAGCTCGGTTATTGACAAAGATGTTATTGATATTTTCTCAAAACATATTAACAGCAATTTCCTTGATTCTCAGAACAATAACGAAAGTGATGAGAGTAAAATCTTCGATATTATTTTCCTAAATAAGTTGGTAAAAATCGCTGCTTCACACATTGAATTTAATGTTTTAGAAGGAAATATTGCTCAGTTTTCTTTAAGTTTTAAAACTAAAGTTAAAGAGTTGGAGGCTCCAAAACAGTTTTATGATTTAAGTAAACTGTATGATTCGGCAAGTATTATATACACCAATAACCTTATTGGCAAAGAGTTGACAAAAAGCATTTCAAACTATATCCCTAAGACCCATTTTTTTAATGATTATCTTGAACTTATCAGGGACCTTAATGGCAGTGTTGACGATTTTTCTCAAATAATTATTAGCGAGAATATGCCCAATGGCGTAAGTATTTGGGATATTGCAACAAAAATTGAATCCTTGCTAATTTCTAAGGATGTTAAGCTTTTGGTTTTATCTCCCTTTGGAGAGCTAAGATATGTGGAAGACTTATTTAAAAATGCCAAATTCAAATACGAAATTTTAGCCATTCCTTTTACTTTAGAACAGCTAAAATTGAGTTTAATAAGGTTGTAGAATTATCTTAAAACAGCTCCAAGTTTAGAGGTATAAACTTCGATTATTTTATCCATTAATGCACTAATTTCAGCATCTGTCATGGTGCTATTGGGGTTTTGGAATTTAAAACTTACGGCATATGATTTTTTATCTTCTGCTATTTTATCACCTTCATAAACATCGAAAAGATTTACCTCTCTGAGTAGATTTTTTGAATTTGCATAAGCCAGTTTTTCCAATTCAGCAAAGCTCACTTTCTTGTCAATCAAAAGTGATAAATCACGTCTTACAGCCTGATAATTCACCAATGCTTTATAGTTTGACTTACGACCATGCAGAACTTTTGTCAGGAGTTCCCAGTCAATTTCTGCATAAAAAACTTCTGCTTTAATATCGAAGTGTTTCAAAATACGGGGATGTACCTTTCCTGCTTTTGCCAATAAATCTCCCCTTCTGTTTTGATAAATAACCCCTTCTGAAAACATCGCATCTGCTTGAGTTTCAATGACAAACTCCTTGTTTAAATTGAGCATTCCCAAAAGGTCATTCACAATTGCTAAGGCTGAATAAAGGTCTAATTTTTCTTCGCCATATTTCCAGTTTTCGCTATTGTGGGTTCCCGAAATTACAAATGCAAACATCTCCTTCTCTTTGTACATTTTACTAATATCCTCTTGGGCATCTTTGTCGTTGATATAGTATTCACGTCCAAATTCAAAAAGTCGTACATTTTGCTGTTGGTAGTTATTATTCAGCAGAATATTTTCCAACAATCCGGGTAGCAACGACTGACGCATAAACTCCAAATCGCGGCTAAGTGGATTGATTATTTTTACTGCCAAATCTGGATTTAAGAATTTGAATTTTTCGTAATATTCACTTTTTGTAAGAGAATTATTCATGGCTTCATATAGTCCACGAGCTGAAAACCACTCCGAAATTCTATCTTTTAGCTTCAATTTTGGGGCCATAAAGTCTTCACTTTGGGTGATGGAATATTTCACTTTTGTAGGAATTTCCACAGAATTATATCCATAAATTCTTAAAATTTCTTCAACAACATCTATCTCGCGAGTAACGTCAACCCTGTACAGAGGCGAGTCTATCTCCAAAGCTGTTTCAGACTTGGAAATAATAGTGAAATCTAAGCGATTTAAAATTTTCTCAACTATTTCTTGTGGAATTTCTTTCCCTACGACTTTATTTAGCTCATCATATTTCAATGTAATTCTTACTGGTTTAATGACATTGGGATAAGCATCTACCACATTTGAGTACTCAATTTTTGGACATACTTCCGAAAAGAGCTGAATGGCTCTTTCTATGGCATAAATATTTATGTTTGGATCGGCACCTCTTTCAAATCTGAAAGATGAGTCGGTTTTAAGTCCGTGTAGCTTTGAAGTTTTACGAACGCTAACGGCATCGAAAGTGGCACTTTCTAAGAAAATTTCCGTAGTATTTTCCGAAACTCCCGAATCTAATCCACCATAAACACCGGCAATACACATTTCGGTTTGTGCGTTGCATATCATCAGCTCACTTCCTTTTAGTTCACGTTCAACGCCATCTAAGGTTGTAAATTTACCCTTATTTGCCTTTCGCACCACAACTTTATTGCCATCAATTTTGGCTGCATCAAAAGCGTGCAAAGGTTGACCTATTTCCAACATTATAAAATTTGTGATATCCACAATGTTGTTTATAGAGCCAAGTCCCACCGATTCCAAATAGTTTTTTATCCATTCTGGCGACTCTTTTACCTCGATATTTTTTATGTAAATTCCTGAATATCTGGGGCAATGGTCAAGCTCAACTAAATCAATATCTATGGGACTTTTTTCAATTTGTGGATTAAATTTTTCATTTTGCGGAAGTTTTGCCTCTATATTTATATTGTTTCTGATGGACAATGCTGCGGCTACATCGCGGGCAATTCCAAAGTGGGAAATTGCATCGGAACGGTTTGGGGTTAGTCCAATTTCGAAAATATAATCGGACTTAACTTCATATATATCACTGGCTTTTGTTCCTGCTTTGTGCTTATCATCAATAACCAAAATTCCTTCGTGCGAATCTCCTATCCCCAGCTCAATTTCAGAGCAAATCATCCCTTCGGAGGCAACACCTCTGATTTTAGCTTTTTTAATTTCAAATTCTTTTTCATCTTCGCCATAAAGTTTTGTGCCGACACTTGCCACCAAAACAGTCTGTCCTTGGGCTACATTTGGAGCTCCACAAACTATTTGTGAAACCTTACCATCTCCCATCTCTACTTTCGTAACATGAAGTCTGTCAGCATCGGGATGTTTTTCGCACTCTAAGACTTTTCCAACAACTACACCTTTTAGACCTCCTTTTATAGTTTCAAAGTGTTCAAGTCCTTCTACTTCCAAACCTATATCTGTTAGTATGTCAGAGAGTTCTTCCACCGAACAATCTACGTCTATGTAGCTTTTTAGCCAATTATAAGAAATTTTCATTGAAATATATTTTTTACAAAATTACATTTTTAAGCTTGAAAAACCTTAGTTTTAAGCATAAATTTTGACTTTAGCTTATCAAGCTCCAATCTTTTGATTTCACAAGAATTTCATTTAGAAACTCTTTTATTCTGATGTTTTCCACTTTTTCTATTTCCGGGTCTTGCTCTAATAGGTCTTGGGCATAATTTCTTGCCAATAGCAAAATCTGCTCATCTTTGCTGATATCAGCCACTTTCAAATCTAGCAATCCACTTTGTCGGGTACCTTCAATATCTCCCGGTCCGCGGATTTTAAGGTCTAAGTTAGCTATTTCAAAGCCATCATTTGTCTTGACCATGGCTGCAATACGCTCTTTCCCCTCTTTGGAAAGTTCGTAGTTTGTAACCAAAACGCAATAAGATTGCTCGGCACCACGTCCCACCCTACCTCTGAGTTGATGCAGTTGCAGAAGTCCAAAACGCTGAGCATCTTCAATGACCATAACGCTGGCATTGGGCACATCAACGCCGACTTCGATAACTGTGGTGGAAACAAGTATGTCGGTTTCACCCTTTTTAAAGCGATTCATTTCATATTCCTTCTCTTCCGGTTTCATTCTACCGTGAACTTGACCTATGGCATATTTTGGCAAGGGAAAATCGCGAGACAAGGCATCAAAACCCTCTTCTAAGTGTTTTAAATCGATGGTTTGTGATTCTTCTATCAAAGGAAATACGACATAAATTTGTCTTCCCTTCTCAATCTCATTTTTCATCAAGCCTTGAATTTTCAATCTATTATTATCGAAGAAATGGACTGTTTTGATTGGTTTCCTATTTTTGGGTAGTTCATCAATTACCGATACGCTTAAATCACCAAAAAGTGTCATTGCCAATGTTCTTGGAATTGGTGTAGCCGTCATGACCAAAACATGGGGTGGCGGTGTGTTTTTCATCCACAACTTTGCCCTTTGAGCCACTCCAAATCGGTGCTGTTCATCTATAATTGTTAGTCCTAAATTTTCAAAAATCACATCATCTTCCAATAGTGCATGAGTCCCCACAACTATTTTCAGCTCACCACTTTGAAGTTGCTCCTTTATTTTACGCTTTTGGGCAGCTTTTGTGGAGCCAGTAAGCAGTTCTACTTTGATTTCACTATCATCTCCCAGCAGTTTGGAAATAGTATAGAAATGCTGCTGTGCCAAGACCTCTGTGGGTGCCATAATGCACGATTGAAAATCATTATCGATGGCTATTAGCATCACCAAAAGAGCAACAATTGTTTTTCCGCTACCCACATCACCTTGCAACAATCTGTTCATTTGTGTAGGTCCTCTCATATCGGCTCTAATTTCCTTTATTACCCGTTTTTGGGCATCTGTGAGCTCGAAAGGTAGATTATTGTGATAGAAATTTTGGAAAGCTTCGCCTACTTTTTCAAAGCTATGACCTTTTATATTTTGTATTCTTATTTGCCTGGTTTTCAAAAGCTTAAGCTGATTGAAAAAGAGTTCTTCAAATTTCAATCTATAATTTGCTTTTCTGTACTCATCTACATTTTTGGGAAAATGTTTATTAAATAGTGCATATTCTCGCGAAACCAGTCTATTTTTTTCTAATATTTCTTGACTTAAATTTTCTGGTATATGCGACTGTACTTGCAGGAACATCTGATAAATTAATTTAGATAGTGCCTTGGAGTCTATTCCTCTTTTTTTGGATTTTTCGGAGGTATTATAGAGGGGATGGAATGGAATTGGGTTTGCCTCTCTTTGGTTATAAATTTCCATTTCGGGGTGTGTAAAGCTGAACTTTCTATTAAAGATTGTTGGTTTGCCAAAAACGAGATATTCAAGGCCTAATTTCAGGCTTTCTTGCATCCATTTGATGCTATTAAACCAAACCAATTCAACTTCGGACGTACCATCAGAAAAGTTTGCCACTAATCTTTTTGCTCTGCCGTGTCCCACCATGTCAAAGCCTGTGATTTTACCTTTAATTTGAATATAGGCAGAGTCATCAACAATTTCGGAGATTTTATAGATTTTGGTTTTGTCAATATATTTATAGGGATAATAGCTTATTAAATCTTCGAATGTTCTTATGCCGTACTCACTCTTAAGCACTTCTGCCCTTGCTGGACCAACTCCTTTAAGGTATTCTATTGAGGTATGTAGAAGATTTTTCATTTTGACATTATCTTATTACAAATATAAAAAAAACTCCCCTAAGATAGGGGAGTTTTTAAAAAATTTTCTCACAAATTAGAAGTCCCACATATTGTGTTCGAACTTTCTAATTTCGTCGGTTATTCTTTCTGATTCAAGCACCTGATCCATACCGTTTAGGATAAAGTCTCTGATATCACGATTATTGTAGATATTTTCTTCTTTTTGTACGAAGCTTGAGAACATTCTTTTCCAGAAAATATCGTCATAAGTTTTTCTTTCAGAGGTGTTGAAGGTGTTGAAAGCATCGTTGGCTGCCAACACTGGTCTTGCTTCGGGGAAGTGTATCCAGCCTACGCCACGAGGCACTTCATCATAAATCATATCATCAAGTCCTTCAACTTGTATAGATGCTGACTCAGGTTCTTTCCACAACATTGGTTGGAAGGTTATCATTCTGACATCTAGAACAGACCTTTGTTTTTCGAAGAACCAAACTTCTTTCATATCAATTGCTAAGAATTTTGATTTACGAAGTGGTTCAATTTCTTCTCTAACTTCAAGGATGATTGATGGGTCTTCTGGGTCTCGTATTTCTATTCTTTGCATTGTACCAAGCTTAGATAGAAACTCTGTGTACGAAATTGGTATGTTGCAAAACTCATCAAAATAAACCATTAACGGGTTGGGATTTGCCTCTGTTGAGTCCACCGACATAAACAATACATCCCAGAAGCTTAGCCAATTTCCTTGCGTAGTTGGATCTATTAAACTTCCTTTGTTGGGAAAATGTAATGGATGATTAATTTTTTCGCGGAGGTCAATTCTTCTCCATATTTTTTTCGACCACATAGCATCTGCCTCTCTTAGGTGTACATAAGATATTGGCTCTCTGTGCCTATTGTGGGTTGTTTCGTAAATACCATCTATTGGCTTACGTATTGCTACTCGTTCTGGCTCTTCTTCTGTTTGGTATTCGCTTTCAGTTTGATCATAATTATAGTCATATTCATAATCTTCTTGTGCAAATACATTTGCTGTAAAGAGTGCCAATAATAGTAATAATCCAATTTTTTTCATAATAACCTCCATTTATTTTAATGGTATTATCTAATTCTAATACCTATATTTGGAATCTGTCCTGGGTTAACATTAACTGCTTTACCATCAACGCTGGCAGTAACTTTAATATTGTGTATAATAATAGTTTCGCCGGGTTGTGCAGATCTAATTGCGCTAGTCATTGCTGCTGAGAAGCTAGGACCAGATGTTGAGTAAACGGTTTCGTTTCTACCTTTACCAACAATCATTGTAAATCCTGTAACTCTCCATTTCAGGTCAAAAGCAAATCCGTCAGGTGTTAGTGCTGCAACGAATGGGTTGGCTGCAATTATAGATGCTGAGTGCGATCCTGAGCGTATGCTACCACCAATGCTTGTTACTGGTGGGGGTACGTTCATAATACGGAACTCGGTTCCACCTAATGATTGTGTTTTTCCACCTACATCAGCACTTGCTGTAATATTCACTTTTTTACCTATCATATTTGCTGGTGGTGTAACTACATATTTACCAGCTGAACCTCTAAATGACAATCCACCTCCACTAATTCTAATTTTTTCAGGTGCTACTGGTGCCGATACTGAAATTGGGTTGTCTAAACCTGCATAAAGCACGTTCATTCTTTCGGCTGCAACTGTAGCTTGCGATTTAGCAACTGAATAAGTTTCGCTAAAGGGATAGAACTTATCTGTTCCGTCTGGAGCCAACATTTTAATAAATCCAGCAAACTTTTGCTCTCCCATTCCTGAAGCGGGGATTTTAAGTTTTACGATTCCACTATCACCTTCAATTTTATTATACGAGCTAATGTGTGCTTCGTCTGGTGTGTCTATTCCAGCTTTCCAATAAACTTCAGGGCTGGTTTTAGAGTCGAAAGCAGCAACTATAATATCTGCTTCAAACTCGGAGCCCGAAAAGACTAATTTAGAAACTGGAATAACCTTAGCACTAACTTGGTCGAAGGTGAAGTCGTCGGCAGTAATAGCGGTCATTAAATGCGTAACCATGTCAAATTCGGCATTTTTCACTTCTCCAATCATTTTGTTCAATAGCGTTACTGCTGCTGCCAAAATTGTTTGATGGAAGTTAGCATTTACCCATGATATTTCATCTTTACTACTATTATAGAAGGGTCCTTTTGTGTCGAGCCCAATTTTTGCAGACATCCCATCTCTTTGCTTTTCATCAACTAGTTCGAGAAGGCTTGCTTTATAGTTCTCTATCTTTTCTTGTAACTCATGACCTTTACCACCGCTTCCTCCTTTTCCAAGGAAGTATAGCTGAGGCTTATCTTTATTATCTTTATTAAGCAGTGTATATACTGTTCTTTCTTTTGCTTCTTCCAAAGAAATTCCTTCGGTACTGGCAATTACTTCCCATTTACACTCATTAATAAAACCTACCATTTCATTGGTATGCTTTTGCACTATCAATGCTTTTTCATAGTAAGGACCTGCTTTTTCTGGTTGCATTTCCTTAGCCATAGCAAATTGATTATATGTAGAATTTACTTTTCTTTCGAAATTTTCATTTGTTTTCGTCAGGGTCTCATCAACTGTACCGAAGGCGTCAAGAATGTCTTTAGACACGTTTAGTGCCAAAAGAGCAGTCAAAACGAGGTACATCATCCCTATCAACTTTTGTCGGGGGGTTTCCGGACAATTACTTGCTCCCATATTATTTTATTTTCTTAGTTTAACATTGTTTAATTAACAGAACGACATCTTATCTACCTACATTCATAGCTGACAACATGTTACCATATACGGTATTAAGCATGCTAACATTCTTAGTTAAACTGTCAATTTGCTCCTTATATTTCAATGTATTATCAACTGACTCATCTAAGTTAGTGGCAAACTTTTGGATATTTGCTTCTATTGAGTTAGTTAAATCTACGTGCGATTGCGTATTTTGCAACTGAATTTCGTAAGCTGCGTTTATAGCAGATAAGTTTTTCGATAGTTGTTGTAGTTGCGAATTATACGAACCTGTATCCGATTGAATACTATTAATTGTTTCTTCATAAATTGTTGCTAGCTGTCCAACTGCACCTGCTGCTTTTTGTACATTATTAATGTATGCTTCTGATGCACCTGAGTCTTTTGACAATGCTTCTGATGTTTTGTCGTATGCAGCTGATAGGCTACGCACAGACTCGGCAGCTCTTGTTAAATTCGTTACATACGAATCAGTAGCAACTGCTGCATCTGATATACCAGAAAGTTTATTAGCATTTTCACCCAGATTTCGCATTCCTGTTGCTAGGCTTTCAATTAACTCTGGACCTATTTTCGCTTCAGATAACATATTATCTAGCTCTTGAGTAACTGTTAAACCTGATGTTTCTCTTCTTTTTTGACTTACTTTAACATCAGTTGCTTCTTCGCCCATTGCTAGCTCTGGATAAGCAAGTGTCCAGTCGTACTCAACGTGTAGCGGCTCAAATGCCGACATAAAGAAAATCAAAGCTTCAGTTCCCATACCTAATAACAACATTGGACCTGCTCCGGGATAGTGCATAATTTTAAACAAAGCACCTGCAATTACCAAAGCTGCTCCCCATCCGTATAAGTATGACATAAACTGTCTGTAACCTTTACTTTTAAAAACGTCCATGAATCCCATAATAATTTTTTTTTAAGTTAATGATTTTAATTAATAGTTTTTGATTTATATGCTCCTAAAAATCTCTTATATATTTAATGTATATAATTCGAATTAATAAACGTGTGATGCACTATTCATATTATCGCCTTTTTGTCGTCCTAAGAATGTTTGAACATTTCTAAAACCAATATACGATTTTCCAGTATCTTGATATTCGTATGTTCTGGCATAATTAGTGATGTAATATCCAACATCTTTCCACGATCCTCCACGGATAACTTTACGTTTCTTCGCAATGCCGTCTGTTTCTATGGCTGAATATGAATATTGCATATTTAGGTCGTGTGCAAAATTATAAGCCGATTCTTCAAAGGCATCTTCACACCATTCTGCTACGTTTCCGGCCATGTCGTATAGACCAAAATCATTGGGTGCGTAGTGTCCAACTATCAATGTGTGGAATCCACCATCATCAATGTAGTTACCACGTCCGGGTTTGTAGTTGGCTAAGAAACAGCCATTTGCATTTCTTGGATATGGTCCACCCCATGGGAAAGCACTCATGGCAAAGCTACCTCTGGCAGCCCATTCCCACTCAGCTTCGTTGGGTAGTCTGAAATCATTTTCGAACATCCACTCATTTTGTGAAATCAACCATGAATTTCTAAGTTGTGTTCTCCAATGGCTAAAAGCCTTTGCCTGACGCCAGCTAACTCCTACCACTGGATAGTGGTCGTAGGCAGGATGCCAGAAATAATTGGCTGTCATAGGCTCGTTGAACGAGTATGTAAAATCGTGAATCCATGCCAAAGTATCAGGATAAATATTTACAATTTCATGGCGGATAAAAGCACCTTTTCCTTGATTATATCCCGTGGGGCGATTGGAATATAAACCTTTGAAACGAGTTTTGGAATCTTCCACATCAAACTCTTTGTATGAGCCACCCATTCCATCGCGAATTCCATCATAGTCTTCAATTTGTCCTCTGAAATTTCTGTGGTCTATCCACCAATATTCATAATCTAATATTTGTGTATTTAATTCAATTTGTCTATAGTGGTAAAAGCGTTTATCTGTAATATTCACAAAAAGTGGAGCTAAGGCTTCTTGATAGTCTTCATCTGGATTTTCCCAATCGATTTTCTCTTTCCAGTTGATTAATATTGGTTCTATGAAGTCTCCTTCATTATCTCCTTTTTTATGTTTCAAGAAGTGCTCATTTTCTGACTCGTCAAGTTGTCTTCCCAGAAAGTGGTGAGCTAATGAGTCGCGTACCCACTCAACAAATTGACGATATTCATTGTTTGTAATTTCTGTTTCGTCCATATAAAAAGCTTGAACCGTAACAACCTTAGATTGATGATTCATGGCATATGGAATATCTTCATCACCTGTACCCATGTGATAACTACCCATTGGTATATGCAACATTCCATATGGATCTTCTGCTGTATATACTGGACGGTTTTTCACACCTGTTAGTTCTCCATTTCCGCGGTTTCCACACGACGATAAAAGAACTACTGCTATTAATGGAATAATGTATTTTTTCATGCTTGCTCCTGATTTATTATTTATAAAACGCATGTATTATCATTTTTATTATACGTAACTATCTTCTAAAAGTTTCCTAACATCCTAGTATTTTTATAACTATGGAATACTGGAGGTCTTACAATATTAAAACAATATCTCAACATAACCTCGTGTCCACCTCTACTTCTGCCTTTTCTACCTAAGTCTGAAGTGGTGAAGTCATATGAATATCCTATCTTTAAACCAGACATTGGACCTGTCTCAAATGGGCTCACACCCATAACCATAGCCACCGCATCTTGAAAACGATAGCTTAAACCACCCCAAAACTGATTGTTATATTTTGCTATTACTGAAACATCATATTGTGCCGATACAAAGTCTGTCTTTATAAATACTGAAGGTTCAAAAACAAAACTTGGATTGTAGGGATATACCCATTCATAACCTCCATTTATAAAATAGTGACGCTTTAGTTCAATGCCTGTCGCAGACTGTCCACCCTCTTGCTCTAACATTTGTGTAGAAGCTATTCCTGCATAAAATTGCCCGGGAACACGGTAGAACAAACCAAAAGACATATCAAATATCATATCACTTTCAACGTTTCTTCCCATCAAACGAGGGTCGCCCTCTTCGATGGCTACAAATCTTGTGAAATCTATTTTCTTGTTCAAAAAGCCTGCTTGCAAACCAATACCTAAGGTTCCCATACCAATATTTAGTCTGTATGCATAGCCCAACTTCACACCAATATTGTCTTCATATCCAAGCTTATCTTTAATTATACTCAAACCCAGCCCACCTCTCAAAAGCTTAACTGGTGCATCAATGGTGAATAAAATTGTTTGTGGTGAAGTCTTTTCAAAGGCATTTGTATTTGGATTAAACTCCTTGAAACCTTCCCACTGCTGACGAAAAAGTGTCCCCGCACAAATTGCACCACTACTTCCTGCATAACCGGGGTTAAATGGAAGAATGGCATACTGATGTTGCGTAAACTGGGTCTCTTGCTGACCAAGTACCGCCAGTGCAGGCATTAAAAGCAATAATACAATGTATATTTTTCTCATATTCTTTCCTGTTTTATGACACCTTTGTTAAAAACAAACCATAAAATAAGTACATTTTTTTGAAACTAACAAATAAATGTTGATAAATTTCATCTCTTTTCTTTTTCAAACTATTTCCAACTTCACTTATTATATTATACATCAATCTTATATTTTTTGTTGCAATTTTATACGACTTATTGTGATTTTATTTTTCAAGCTATCATATCGGGCTAATTATCAACATAATACAACTGTTAGACAATTAACAATAAGGCGGAAATTGACAAGTTATTCTACTATTCATTCAAAATATCACTTGTAAAAGAGCCCTATTTAGAGACGTTATAAATTACACTCGAAACATTTACGTTTTAACACATTTTTTGATTTCAAGTCTTAAAAACCCCTAAAAATAGATTAAAAATAAGCTCTAACGGAAACATTCCCGATGTGTATAAATCTTGATGTCAAACTTTTCCTTCCTTCGTAGCTAAAACTCAACTGCATATTTTCGCCTATGGCCGATTGAATAGCCAAATTCAATATAAAATTATGCCCTTCGTTCAAACCTTCCAACATCTCGAAAACTAAAGATTGATTGGACGAATTGCTGATTACATTTTTTACATACGATGTTTTGAAATTAATCATAGCCTTGCTGACTACATTTAATGTGGCTTCTGCCGATAAAAGGTTTGCAAAAAGCTGCTCTCTTTCCACAGACAATGTGTTTTGCTTTTCGGAATATTTATAGAGAATTGTAAATCTGAAATTTGAAGATAAAAGCGATATAAACGACTGCTCAATATAATTACCTACAATGTTGTAATTTCTATTTTCAAACTGCTCTGAACCATAGGCTTTCTCGCTTATACCCAATTCATTACGCAAACTGTGCTTCTTAAAAACATTAAGCCTAAAAACATTGGAAAATGAGTTAAATTCTCTGTTTTCAAATCCATTAGTTAAAAAAACTTTCGACTTGTTTTCGTTGTAAATAAACTCATTGCTCCACAGCGGACTGCCTTGATTTATGGAAAAAACATTTCGCAACGACTGCAAACTTGTAACCAACAGTGAGTCGGGCAAATCTGCCACAAAGGGATTGTATGCACTCAAGGGATTTGACTGTAATTTTTTCTCAATTCTGTAATTTGTCTGATTGGAAAATCGGGAAATAAATTTTTTAAAACCACTTTTTTTCTTCCAAGATTGGGGTGCCGAAACTTGTAAACTCTGGCTATATTTGCTATTATACGTGCTGATAAAATCATTGGTAATTCGCCAAAGTTTCACATACTCCCCTTGATCTGAGTAAAATGCTTGCTCAAACTCGTCCAACTCCTGAACGCCGTTTTCATTATAATCAAACCAAACATAATCGCCAGTACCTTTTGCCACTTTTAGGAAATAGTACTCTTTTTTAGGCTCCTGACCACTTGCCGCTTCATAAAACGTATTGAGTCTCAATGCTTTGTCAAACAAACTTGCAGAATAATCTAAATTTGACCCAAATACATATTCCGATTTTTCAAAATTATTGGAATAATTTCTCTCCCTATATAATATATTAGTAGAAATTGAATGGTTTTTATTACTCAAATTGGAAATTTTCAAACCATATTCTTGCATGTTTGAATAGTGTTCCAAAGAGTTTAAATGTACCTTTTCATCATTTCTGAAATTGGCATAAAGCATAAAATTTCCGTTAAAATTACTGCCCTGTTTTATCATAAATTCTATTTCGGAAAAGGCAAAACTATTCTCTTTTAGTGAATCGGTTTGAGAGTCTCTAATTTGCTGATTTTCCACCCTCCAATTGGTTCCAAGGGCAATTTTGCCAAAATCATAACTTAGAGATGCATGATTTTTCAAGAATTTATTTTCTTCACTCTCATTATCCGAAAAAAGCATAAAACCATCGGTTAAAACTGTCCAACGACCAAGATTCAAATTGCTATTTAAGGCATATTGCCACGCCTTGAAATCTTTCGCTTTTGAAAGCTGATAAATATTTGATTTAATAAAATTTGACTTCTTATAAACATTCACTCCCAAAGAGCTAAAATGCTGATTTCCTATAAGTGAATCGGACATAATTCCAAAATTTCTTTGAAATTCTAAATCACGCAAAGGGTCAATCGGTTCGAAACTTCGGGATAAAAACTCATAATTCAAATTTGTTGAAATCCGCCACGACTCTGCCGTATCTGATTTTATAAAAGCCCTATCGTCTGTTATCCCAAATCGGGCAGCAGTTCCAAAAACATCATCTTTATTATCTTTGGCAAAGGTGTTCTTATCAAAAAGACTTAAAGCCAATTCTGAATTTATATTTGTGTGTTTCCCAATTTTTGTCTCATTACCCACTTGCAGCATCTGTTTTTTCTGTGGTGGCACCAGCAAAATTTCTGGCGAAAAATCGCCCTGTGGGACATTGTCCAATGGAGCAACCCACTTAAAAACCCTACCATTTGCGGAGCTAATATCTTGCACATAATTCCCCCTGTTTTTGCCCACATAGGTAAAAGAGACCCTATATATTGCGTTATCGGGATTGATGCTATAAACAAAAATTGAGTCATAATTTTGACCCTGCACAAGGGTATCCACCATCATATATCTGACCTCATCGGGATTGTATAAAAGTGAGTCGAAGCTGGGATACCATGCTGAATTTACATCATCGCCAATGCCTCTTAAAAACTGTTTTTGCTGGGCAGAAAGTATGGGCTGAATGGATTGACTTTTAACATCACCTTCGTGAAAAAAACTAATATACGACTTAGATTTTTTGTTCTCAAATTCAACTTCGTTAAAAGCCAACGAACGTGAATAATGCTTATCTGAATATTCAAATTCCACCACCACCCTCCTATCTTTGGTTAGAACCTGACGAGCAGTGAAAACAATTTCGCCAATATTATAATCTATTATATAGTCGCCCATTTCACCCCTCTCTTGCAAAAGTCCATCAACATACACTTTTTCGCTTCCAGCAATTATCACAATATTAGACTCGCCCGACTCGCCCACTAAGCGATAGGGTCCCTGATTTCCCTCCACAGGAGTGATGCTCTGACGGCGATATTTACCCTTGGCAACCGAAAGTGCCGAAGAGACTTTTAAACTTGAACTATCTTTAAAAGAGGTGCTATGTTCTACAAATAGACCTAAAAGATTTTTATTGAATTTGAGCAAAGCATCTCTATTGTTTTTTATGGAAAAATCTCCAGCTGTAATGGAAGTTTTTTCATTATATATTTTTATAAAAACCTTATCAAAATCTTGTAGTTGCTGAGTATTGCCATCGGGCTGAAGGGGAATATTTCTATCGGTTATAGCTGCTAATATATTGAAACCAGAACCAAGTTTACCCTCCAATTGTAAGTTCATATCCGAATTTACAATCACATTTTGGGCATTGCCCATGGAAATTCCTCGTGAAATGCTTCCAGAGCGATGCAAGTCTGAATCTCTAAAATCCCAAACATTTTGCCTATCCTCGCGTGTAATTCTAAAAACCGCCTGTGGATTACTCAAATCTCCATGTATGGTAGAGGGGTCTTTTCTATTTATAGGCTGAAAAATATTAAAATTGAATGTGGAGTAGGAAAGTTTCACCTCCATAGAATCTGCGGGAGCATCATCAGAAAGCCTAATTACAGACTTCAACTCATCTATTTCGAAAAAATCAACGAAGAGAGGTTTGTCATTTTGGTCGTACAAAATCACACTCCCTGGAATCACACTTAAAGAGTCGATTTGTTGCTCCTTGTCTTTTGTGATAACAAGAACTCTATTTTTCTCATTATCAAAACCTTGCGAACTTAATATGAAAATCGCAAAGAGGAAAACAAGAGACAGAAAGTACTTTTTTAGCAACATCTGAAAAGGCTCCATTGGAGCAAAATTAAAATTAAAAATCTAATTGTAGCAAAAGAGATTATAAATGAACGTAAAAACATTCAACAAATTATATCACTTGTAAAATTATATCCTGCAAGGTCTTACCGACCTTGTAGGATTAAAGCTAAATGAATAAAGACCTTATTAGGTGTAGTACTGATAGACGTGATTTTTACTTTCATCTTTCAGTCCTACAAGGTTTTTGAAACCTTGCAGGACGATAATTTTATCGAATACAAGCTGCAAGGTCTTCCCAACTTTGTAGGATTAAAATCAAAGGAATAAATTTATTATCATATTCCAACAAGCATTTGCTTTATCAATCTCCCATTAAGCACAATATTTAACAATTCAACAAGCAATATTCTCTCAATTTGTGAGTACTTTTGCAAAAAATATCGGAAATGAAAAAAAACATTAAAAAAGAGATTGGTTCATTCATTTTTATTTTAATTGGAACATTCATAATGGCCGCTGGTTATGTGTTTTTTATTGCACCATACAAACTGGCTCCAGGTGGCGTTTATGGTATAGCCATCACCATTCACCATGCTACAAAAGGTCTATTTGAAATGTTTATGGACGGGCTACCTATTGGTATGACAGCACTGTCGATGGATATTCCGCTCTTTATATTGGCAATAGTGGTTTTGGGACCCAAATTTGGTCTGAAAACTTTTATTGGTTTCACAAGCTTAGCAGCTTTCACAGACCTAATTTCTTTCTGGTGGGGCGGTGATGCCTTGGTACAAAGCGACCCTCTTTTATCTTCAATTTTTGGCGGAGTTCTTATTGGATTGGGGCTTGGTCTGATTTTCAAATCAAAAGCTACCTCTGGCGGAACTGACATTATAGCCATGATTGTTACAAAATACACAAAATTACCCTTAGGTTCCACCGTGATAATAGTGGATTCAATCGTGGTTTTTGCAACACTGTTTGTATATCGCGATTGGACACTTCCACTCTATTCTTTGGTGGTAATTTTCATCACAGGAAAAGTTGTAGATATGGTAATTCAAGGTATAAGAACTGATAAAACAGTTTATATAATTAGTGATAAAAATGACGAAATTAGAGATCTTATAATCAACACCTTAGAGCGTGGGGGAACATTTATCCACGGTGAAGGAATGTTTAATGGAAGTCCTAAAAAAATGATATATACTATTGTTGACAGAAAACAATTACCCATACTAATTGACTATGTAAAAACAATCGATCCAAACGCATTTCTATCAGTTGTGGAGGCCACCGAAACATTAGGATTGGGCTTTAAATCAATTCATAATTCAAATTTTAGCGACTAATTGCAATTTTTTGTGTTATTTTGCAATAATAAAACATTTGAACTATGTCGATAATAGTAAAAGGAATTACAAAAAAATATGGCGAGCAGAAAGCTCTAAACAATGTAAGTTTTGAAGTAAGCAAAGGTGATGTGGTGGGTCTATTGGGTCCAAATGGTGCCGGAAAATCCACTATAATGAAAATCCTAACTTGCTTTTTGCCCCCAACAAGTGGCACAGCATTGGTAAATGGCTTTGATGTAATAGAAGAGTCCATTGAAGTTAGAAAACTGATAGGATATCTGCCCGAACACAACCCTCTTTACACCGAAATGTACATACCTGAATATCTGGAATATTCAGCCAAAATATATGGTTACAACAAAAATCTCAGCAAAAGAACCAAAGAGATAATACATATTACCGGTTTAGAAAAAGAGAGAAAGAAAAAAATTGGAGCACTATCCAAAGGCTATAGGCAAAGAGTTGGACTGGCTCAAGCTCTTTATCATGAACCTGAAATTTTAATTCTTGATGAACCAACTTCTGGGCTCGACCCCAATCAGATTGTAGAGATTAGAAACCTTATTAAAGAGGTGGGAAAAGAGAAAACAGTACTACTTTCTACCCATATAATGCAAGAAGTTGAAGCGATTTGCAATAAATCTATAATTATAAATAATGGAAATATTGTAGCATACAACGATACCAAAGACTTGAGAAAACTACACACTGCCAGCGAAGATATTTTGGTGGAGTTTGGCGAAAGCATCGAATTAAAACAAGTTCTAAGCATCAAAGGGGTTGTAAATGCAAGCACCGAAGGTGGAAACAAATTCCGCATTCAAACAGAAAAAGGAAAAGATATTAGAAGCAATATTTTCCAATGGGCTGTTGACAATAAAAAAACCATACTATCTCTTCAAGTGGAACAACATCGCCTGGAAGAGGTGTTCCAAAAACTTACTCAAAAATAGTAGAGTTCAGTTTTTTAAACTCAATTTTTATGGACAAAAAAACAAAAGATATAAGGGATTTGTCCTTAGATGAAATTAATCATTTCATAACTCAGCAGGGCGAAAAAGCCTTTAGGGCAAAGCAAATCGACCAGTGGTTGTGGAAAAATGGAGCAAGAGAGTGGAACGATATGAAGAACATTCCAAATAACTTATTGGAAAAACTTTCAGAAAACTTTCACTTCAAAAGCTTGAGTACGCTCACCCACATAGTTTCCACCGATGGAACAACAAAGTTTCTTTTTGAAACCCACGACAAAAAACATATCGAAGGAGTATTGATTTTCTCCCGAGATAGAGTTACAGCCTGCATTTCAACACAAATTGGCTGTGCCTTAAATTGCGGATTCTGTGCCACAGGAAAACTCGGTCTTTATAGGGACCTAAGTGCTGGCGAAATTTTCGATCAGATAATTCTGATGAACGAACACCTAATTAGCATCAGCAAACGAGCCATCACAAACATTGTGGTTATGGGTATGGGCGAAGCTTTCTTGAATTTTGAAAACAGCATGAAAGCTTTGGAAAAAATCACTTTGCCCAAATATCTGGGTATGTCGCCACGACGCATCACAGTTTCCACCGCAGGTGTGGCAGACGGAATTAGAAAATTTGCCGACCTAAATAGCGGGATGCATCTGGCACTGTCGTTGCACACCGCCGACGAAACATTGAGAAGAGAAATAATGCCCGTTACAAAGTCAAATCCTTTCAACGAGATTATTGATGCTCTAAAATATTTTCATCAAAAAACTGGCGAAAGAATTACCATGGAATATCTGCTTCTGAAGGATGTAAACGACAGTTTGGAGCAGGCTAAAGCTTTGGCAGAATTTTGCAAAAATTTCCCTGTAAAAATAAATATCATAAATTACAACTCAACAGACGAAGCCGATTTTAAAGCCAGTAGCGAGGAACAAAAAAACAGATTTGTGAAGTTCTTAGAATCAAAAAATATTATTGTAAACATTAGAGCTAGCAAGGGCGACGATATTGCAGCTGCATGCGGACAATTGGCTCTGAAAAATAAAAAATAGTGATATGGAGAAAAACCTTAAAATTTCAGGATATATTGTAGATGTTGTAGCCGAAAGAATTTTCAAAGGGAGTTTGATTATTTCTCACGGAAAAATTGAAAACATAATAGAAGACGATAATATTGACTGCCAACAATACATTATCCCCGGTTTTATAGACTCTCATGTCCACATTGAAAGCTCCATGCTCACTCCAGCAAATTTTGCCCACGAAGCCATTAAACATGGCACCATTGCCTGCGTTGCCGACCCTCACGAAATTGGCAATGTGCTTGGTATAGAGGGTGTTGAGTTTATGATAAAAAATGGAGAGCAAAGTCCAATGAAATTCTTTTTTGGAGCTCCATCATGCGTTCCCGCAACCGAATTTGAAACCTCTGGTGCAAAGATTGATGCCACCGATATTGAAAAACTTTTCAAAGAGGGTAAGGTGCATTATTTAGCCGAAATGATGAATTATCCCGGAGTTATAAATAATGACCCTGAGGTGATGAGAAAAATTGAAATTGCACATAAGTATAATAAAAAGATAGATGGACACGCCCCTGCTATCACAGGTGATGATTTGAAAAAATATGCCCAAAGTGGAATCACCACCGACCACGAATGTATGAGCTACCAAGAGGCTGTGGAAAAAATAGGTTTGGGAATGAAAATTCAAATTAGAGAAGGAAGTGCTGCCAAAAACTTCGACGACCTTATAAAACTTGGCAAAACTCACCCTCAAAAAACCATGCTCTGTTCCGACGACAAACATCCCGACGACCTGATAAAAGGTCATATAAACTTACTCTACAAAAGAGCTATTGATGTTGGAATTTCGCCCATGGAGGCACTCAAAATATGCTCTTTAAACCCCATAAAACACTACGGACTTGATGTGGGACTTTTGCAAAAAGGCGATAGTGCCGATTTCCTTTTGGTGAACAATCTTGAAGAGCTTTCCATAAATGAAGTTTATATTGATGGTGAAAAAGTATTTGAAAAAGGAAATGTCTTGTGGAGCGTTCCACCGCTTGAAGAAATGCCCAACAACTTTCAAGCTAAAAAGCTTAATGTTGACGACCTTAAAGTGGAAGCAAAATCTGAAAATATCCGAATTATCGAAATTGAAGATGGACAGCTTTATACAAAAAATATAATTGCTAAAGCCAAGATTGAAGATGGTTATGCCATTTCCGACACCGATGAAGATATTCTTAAAATTGTGGTATTAAATAGATATAAGCCCTCAGAACCACAAATTGCATTTATTAAAAATTTTGGTCTAAAAAAGGGAGCCATAGCGTCTAGCATAGCCCACGACAGTCATAATATAATTAGCGTTGGGGTTGATGATATTGATATTGTAAACTCTATAAACTCAATCATTGAAGCAAAAGGTGGAATCTCGGTTTCAAGCTCCAATGGTACCGAAATTCTTCCGCTTCCAATTGCTGGTTTAATGTCCAATTTAGATGCCAAAACTGTTGCTCAAAAATATGAAGAGCTGGATAAATTAGCCAAGCAATTAGGTACAAAATTAAGTGCACCTTTTATGACCTTGGCTTTTATGTCGCTTTTGGTTATACCCGAAATTAAGCTTGGAGATAAGGGTTTATTCGATTGTATTAACTTTTCATTTATCGAGCTATTCGCCTGAATACCAACAACCTAAATCAAGTTAGGTCTTTTAAGTCTGCAAAAACATCAAGAAGTCATTCTTTTTGACTACTTTTACATCGTTATTTGAAAAACAGATTAGAAACTAAAACTAGTAAAATGTCACTCAGGCAAAAAACACATGACCTTAAAAAGCGAATGCAAGTAGCTTTGCAAGGTGGAGGTTCCAAGGCTGTTGAAAAGCAAAAAGCCACTGGGAAACTAACAGCACGTGAGCGAATTGTTTCAATTTTAGACCCAGACTCTTTCCACGAATATGACATCTTTGTTCAGCACGCAGGGAAAGATTTCGACATGGACAAAAAGTATCTTCCTGGCGACGGTGTCGTTACAGGAACTGGCACAATAAATGGGTATCCCGTTTGTATATATGCTCAGGACTTTACCGTTGCTGGTGGATCTCTTGGATATATGCATGCTAAGAAAATTTGTAAAATTATGGATCATGCCATGAAGTTGAAAGTTCCAATTATTGGAATTAACGACTCTGGTGGTGCTCGTATTCAAGAGGGTGTTAATGCATTGGCAGGATATGGAGACATATTCTATCGCAACACGCAAGCATCGGGCGTTATCCCTCAAATATCAGTAATTCTTGGACCTTGTGCTGGAGGTGCTGTTTACTCTCCTGCACTAACAGACTTCGTTTTCGTTGTTGACAAAATTTCGAAAATGTTTATTACTGGACCAGAAGTTATTAAAACTGTACTTGGAGAAGAAATTAATCAAGAAGAACTTGGCGGAGCTCGCGTTCATGCCGAGATTTCTGGAAATGCTCACTTCTTTGCCGAAAGCGAAGCAGAATGTTTTGAGCAAATTAAAAGCTTGGTATCCTATGTTCCATGGAACAATGCCAAAACTGCAGAATCATTCCCTCCAAAGTCTCCAAAATCTAGAGAATATAGAATTTCATCAATAATACCCACAGACCCATCAATACCATACGATGTTAGAGATATAATTAGATCTATTGCCGATGGCTCTGAGTTTTTGGAAGTTTCTGAACTATTTGCCAAAAACATAGTTGTTGGTTTTGCAAGAATAAATGGCGATACAGTGGGATTTGTTGCCAACCAACCTCTATATATGGCTGGTGTTTTAGATTGCGACTCGTCAGACAAAGCTGCAAGATTTGTTAGATATTGCGACAGCTTTAATATTCCCATGGTTACATTAGTTGACCTTCCAGGATATTTACCAGGTGTTGACCAAGAGCATGCTGGCGTAATTCGTCATGGAGCTAAATTATTATATGCTTNNGAGCATATATTGCAATGAGCAGCAAGCATTTGGGTGCAGATGCTGTTTTTGCATGGCCAACGGCAGAAATAGCAGTTATGGGACCCGAAGGAGCAGCAAATATTATTTTCAGAAATGAGATAATGAATGCCGAAAATCCTGAGGAAATGAGACAAGAAAAAATTCAAGAATACAAAGAGAAGTTTGCAAACCCATACGTAGCAGCAGCATACGGATATGTTGACGCAGTTATTCAACCAAACGAAACTCGCGACTATATTATCCACGCCCTGAAAGTTGGGAAAAACAAACAAGAGAAAGGACCCGATAAAAAACACGGAATTCCTCCTTTCTAAAAATTAATTTTTCTTAAGTCTTTAATTTTAATTTGAAATTATGTCAGAAACAAAAAAAGTATATAGAAAAGTATATATCACAGTAGATGAGGGTTTTATATACCCATTTATCCCCGGAACAGTTTTAGATATCCATGTGAAAAAAGGTGATAAAATTGAAATTGGTGATAAATTATACGTTCTAGAAGCTATGAAAATGAAGAACGAAGTTTTATCTCCAGTGGAAGGAACTGTGAAAAATATTAACGTAAAAGTGGGACAGAGAGTTAGCAAAAACGAAGTAATTTTAGAAATTGGCTAAGATTTTTTGTTAAATACTTACACTTTTGAAATATTATAAGCATAATAGCGTACATTTGTTATGTAATTCGCTTATATGCCAAAAATACTAAGAATAATAAACCGATTTAACTTAGGTGGACCTATCTATAATGCCGCCTATTTGAGTAAATACTTAAACTCGGATTTTGAAACTCTACTTATCGGTGGAGCAAAAGATAAAACCGAAGCAAACTCTGAATATATCGTCAATAATCTTGGAATAAAACCCATCATTATTGACGATATGAAAAGAGAGATAAATATCGCAAAAGATTATAAAGCCTTTAATAAGCTTGATAAAATAATCAAAGATTACAAACCTGATATTGTTCACACACACGCCTCTAAAGCTGGAGCCCTTGGCAGATATGCCGCTTACAAAAACAAAGTTCCTGTTATAATACACACATTTCACGGACACGTATTTGATGCATACTTTAGCTCTGTACAGTCAAATTTCTATAAGCATCTTGAACGTAAACTTGCCAATATTTCCACTAGAATAATAGCCATTAGTGAGGAGCAAAAAAAGGACTTGGCACATAAGTATAATATATGTGAAGAGAAAAAAATTGAACTCATTAAACTTGGATTTGATTTAGAGAGATTTAATCAAAATATTGAAGAAAAAAGAACTCAATTTAGAGATAAATATCTCATTGATGACGACGAGGTAGCCATCGCCATAACGGGCAGATTGGTACCCATAAAGAATCATAAAATGTTCCTTGAAGCTGTGGCACAAGTCTTGAACAAAACTTCGAAAAAGATTAGAATATTTATTGTTGGAGACGGCGAATCGAGGAAAGAGATAGAAGATAAAGCAAAAGAGCTTGAACTCGATTTTGTTGATTTCACTCTCGAACAACGCAAAGCCACTATCAGCTTTACCTCTTGGCTAAAAGATGTAGATGTAGTAAATGCAGGTGTTGAAATAGTTGCACTAACATCTTTAAACGAAGGAACACCAGTGAGTTTAATCGAAGCTCAGGCATCGGGGAAACCCATTGCTACAACTGATGTTGGTGGAATTTCGAATATTGTAATACCCGGAAAATCGGCTCTACTTTCACCATCAGATGATGCTGATGCCTTTGCAAACAATCTTTTAAAGCTTGTTGAAGACAAGGCATTAAGAGATGAAATGTCGGGGAAAGCCAAAGATTTTGTAATGGAACATTTTCATTATAGCAGATTGGTAAACGATATGAGCGAACTCTACTACCGACTTTTAGAAGAGGTGAAATCTAAAAAAGCATAAGGTTTTATTTGCATCCTTTGCAAGATGAACATTCGTGCGGTCCGAAAATATCTTCAGGCAGTTCATCTGGATTTGAAACCATGGGAAGACCTTCACTAGCCCACGACATAATTCCGCCAGAAAGAATGAAAACCTTCTTGTTTTGATGTACGTTCAAAAGCTCAAAAGCTTTCTCGCTATGTTGACTCATAATAGAAACCAAAACAATTGTTTTATCCAAGGGTATCCTTTTATAATCTTTGTGAAATGTTGAAAATGGAAAGTTGAATAAGTTTGTCAAATCCATATGTTTATCCTGAAATTCGTAATCTTCACGCAAATCGATAAACAGAGTTGTTTTACTATCTAACTTAAAAGCTTCTTCTGCCGAAATTTCCCATTTAGAATAATTCTTAATCATATTATTTACTCCTCAAAATTTAAACTGATATTCTCTTCTTTAATATTGGACAACCAAGCTTCAAGCAGCATTTGTCCAGCTTTGTATGGACTTATTTTATTTTCCAAAAGTTCTTTTCGCAGCTCTTCCAAAAGCGACTTCATAGGCTGTGGCGTATAAAACAATTGGTTTATGTATCTATTTACGAAATCATCAAGAATATAAACCATTTGCTTGTTCCTGTTATTTTCAAAGTATGAGTTATCTTTTGTAAGTTTTACATACTCATTTATGATTTCCCAAATATTTTCCATTCCCTCGTGGTAGAGTGCCGAACAGGTTTCAGCATATGGCTTCCAGCCCGATGATGTTGGTGGAAACAGCCTCATAGCAGATGTATATTGACTTTTTGCTCTTATGGCATTTTGCACATTATCGCCATCAGCTTTGTTTATGACCAACAAATCAGCCATTTCCATAATTCCTCTTTTTATTCCCTGAAGCTCGTCGCCAGCACCTGCAAGCATGAGCAACAAAAAGAAGTCAACCATTGAGTGTACCGAAATTTCGGATTGACCAACACCTACAGTTTCCACTATTATCCAGTCGAAACCAGCGGCTTCGCAAATTATAATCGATTCGCGAGTTTTTCGGGCTACACCGCCCAATGAACCTGCCGAGGGTGAAGGACGGATAAAAGCATTGGGGTCAACCGATAGGGCTTCCATTCGGGTTTTGTCGCCCAAAATACTTCCTTTAGTTCTTTCGCTACTGGGGTCAATGGCTAAAACTGCTAGTTTGTGCCCTTTTGATGTTACCAATTTTCCGAAAGACTCAACAAAGGTACTCTTTCCTGCTCCCGGAACACCCGTAATTCCCAATCGGACTGAATTTCCAGAATAGGGCATACAGGCATCAATTATCTCCTGTGCCAAAGCGTAATGCTCTGGCAGTGAGCTTTCGATAAGCGTTATTGCCATACTCATAATTACCCTGTCGCCAGCGAGGATGCCATCAATATATTCTTGCTTACTTAACTGCTTACGAGCACGCTTCTTAAAAGCTGGATTTAAAGATGGTGGCTGTGCAATTCCCTCTTGCACATTCAGTGCCGATTTATGTTCTTTATTCTCTTTCATAGCCTATTCAAACTCCATAATTAATTTGTCAACATCAATTTCCTCCTCAATGTCCCAACCCCCCTTTATTTCAATCTTTTTATCAAACCTAAACTTCAATTCTGCCTGCTTTCGCTCTCTAAAGTTTCCTGTATCCCATTTATTATTTCCATTACTATCAATGAAAAATTCAAGGGTATATGTTCCAGTTTTCAAATTGAGGTAGTCAATGCTTATTGATGAATTTATATTATTGATTTGTTGAGCATTAGACTTATCGTCCAATAGCTTTACAATTACACTTTCCCCTTTTGTATATTCCAATTTAGCCTTAAAACTTCCATAATCATTTTCGCCTTTGCTAACAAATTTGGTAATAATAGAATCGTTGGTGGCATTGCTAGCTGACCAAAAAACTGAATCAGGAATAATTATTTCATAATTTGTTTTAGGTTCTAAATCTATATCTAAAATCAGTACTTTGTTGAGGCTATCCTTAAAATTATATTTCACAAAAACAGTATCTACATTTTCCTTGACAAGCATAAACTCGTCCAAATCAACTCTGCCAATGGGACTTGCGGAGGACAAACTGGGCTTTTCGTACAATTCGCCAAGATTGGAAAAACTAAGATTGAGCAAATTGGTCTCTTTGCTCCCTCGCCTCATTCCTCTGCCCATGGCTGACATTTGTTGGGTTACAATCTTCAAAGTATCTACAAAATCCATATCCACAATTTTCAGCATAAGAGTGTCGATGCTGGTTTTTTTGTCATAAAAATGTACTGTATCGGCAGTGGCATTTAATTCAACACTAAATCTTTCAATGGTTTTTGGGTCTTCAAAAAACTCAAACTTTGGATTTTCAAGTGGATTTTTAAAAATCAGAATGTGCTCCCCCTTTGCAGGTGCATATGATCTAACCAATGATTGAACTGTATCGGCATGCACAAACATTCGATATGTTTTAGGTTTAAAATCTTCTAATTCATCTTCAAAAAAGACCTCTATTTTTTCATTAGCGAAAGCAAATGGCTCATTAATCATATCAAAAAGAAGATTATTATTTTTGTCTTGCAGAGCATATAAGTAGTATGATGATTTTGCTAAATATTTAAAATTAAACTCACCCTTGTCGTTGGTTTTTGTAACATAAAGAGGTTTTTGAGTGCTTGGCAAGGTGTCGTTGCCATCGGCATAAAGCATCACAAAGGCATTTTTCTCTGGCTCTAAATTTTCGGCATTTATCAATTTCCCTTTATACATTGCCGAATCTAAATTTTCCCCAGTGGAAAAAACATATTGCAACATAGGAATTTTGTTTCCTTCGGTTATATCACGAATGCAATCGGAAAATATAATTGAATAAGTTGTATTTGACTTTAGGTTATCTTCAATTTCAACTATAAGCTTTTTACCTTTGATTTTAAACTCTGGTTTGGATTTTAGTGGTGGCGAAATAAGCACATTATCGTTGGGATTGTCCAAACTAAAATATTCATCAAACTGTAGGGTGAAAGCTTTCTCCTTGAACTTCAGAGTTTCGTTTTCTGGCACCGAAGTCAAAAGTTTGGGAGGTGTAACATCTCTTTCGCCACCAGTTGGGGCTAAAATTTGAGCACACGAAGCCACAAAAAAAGCCACGAAAAGCAAAAAGATTTTTGATAAAGCTTTCATACTGCAAATTTAATGGAAATAATGGTAATGAAGTCTTATTGGAACAATTATTTATGTACACAAAACATATAAATCATCTCGGCGGTTCAAACAGAGAATGGGCAAATTTTGGTCATTGGCTAAAATCTCCAATTCGGGAACGCCATAAATATAATCGAATAAGTTTTTATATTTGGTTGTCATAATCAATATTAAGCCTGCATTATTGTCGTGTGCAAGTTGTATGGCTTTTTCATCTATGGAAAACTCTTTGTCAAAATCCAAAGTTTCGTGAATATATTCAACTTCCAAATTTGAGTATAATCTAATTAGAAAATTGAAATTATGTTTTATTCTATTTCTTAAATATTCATCGCTATAATTATAGGTCAAAACCTTTATATTGGATTTATAAAATCTATAAAAATATCCAGCCCAAAGCACTTTTTCTTTGGTTTGTTGATGTGAGTCTATAGGCAAAAAAATGTTTTTATAATCGGTTTGCACTCCCCCTTTTCTGCCACAAACTAAACTGGGGACACGCAATTTGAGTATTAATTTCAAAACTTTTTTATGCCAAAAAACATATTCATTTTTTATTTTTGACGCTGCCAAAACCAAAGCCGCAGTTTCGCTTTCGTTGATAAATTTTATGAAACTCTTATCCCCTATTTTTTTAAAAGTTTGCTCCTTAATTTCAATATCTGGATTTATGGAAATTAGATGATTTTTAATTTCGTCCATATTCTCCAATAGCTTTGTTCTCACCAATATTAAACTTGCCTCAAAAACACCTGCCAAAGCCAGACCATGCTCTGCTGCAGCAATTCCAAACTGGGTATTATCCACCAGAGCTACAATATTTACATTCTTTTTTCTTTCAAAATTAATCATGCAAACCTTTCACTTTTGAAACAATTGCCTTATACTCTTTTAAATAAAATGGCTCCGAATATGCAAGATCGGCAAAATTCTTGTTTTGGAACTCATATTCAGCAAGTTTAGGCATATATTTTGATGATAATTTTACGTCATAAAAGACAAATCTATCGTCATTTTCTACAAATTGCAAACATTTTTCAGCCCCTGAACCCCCTATTACAACTTTAGAATAATCTTTATAAATATCAAACGTCTTCTCATCAACTATCATGGCTTCGGCTTGGCTATTAAAGTTTAAATTTATGTCGAAAGTGGCAACATAAACTTCCATTCTTCGAGCATCTAAAAGAGGTAGAATCGCCAAATTGTCAGTTTCAAAATCAATTTGCTCTTTCAATGCATTTGCCAATATTTGCAAGCTCGACAAACAAATCAGAGGAATATCGTGGGCATAGCAAATTGCCTTAGCTGTTGACATTCCAATTCTTAAACCAGTGTATGAGCCTGGACCATAGCTAACTGCAAGTGCTTTTAAGTCTTTGTACGAAATATTTGAAGTTTTCAAAATCTCTTCAATAAATAAATTCAACTCTTTGCTATGCGAGTTAAGCTCCTGACTTTCAATAAGTTTTATTAATTTGCCATTTTCAGAAAGTGCCACCGAACAAGTCTCAGCCGAAGTCTCAATATTTAGTATATATGACATATTAGTTTGGTAATAGGTTAAAATTCCAATTTTTCAATGTGTAAATTTACATAAGATTTTTGGTTTAATGAATTTATACCAATTGTAATAATAAAATAGTTTGGACTATTTTATTATTTTACAATGGTAAATGCCGATGGTTAAAATGTTTAGAACAATCGAGCCCCGATGATATCGGAATGAAAATTGGTCTAATATATTTTTCCAATCGGTATNNCGATGGTTTAAATATATAGTCCAATTGAGTCCTGGTATCTATCGTAAAGAATTGTACTATAATATTTTTCCAATCGGTAGTTTTCCTGAATTTCGCTAGATAAGTAGCCCTAAAACTGCATTTCTGTAACTATTTGACACACAATGACGTATAAGTAATTTCAAAGAAAATCGAATGACAAAAAATTTACTATTTGCTGTTTTTCTGTTTATTTCATGCACGCTTTTTTCGCAAGCTGATTGGAAGAAACACAAAATTTCTTGTCCTGTTTGTGAGCAAAACAACAAATTGTTTTTTCCTTCTACTGTAAATGCTGCCTTTGGTAAAGAGTCTCATTATCAATATGTTATATTTCCTTATAATGATTATAGGTCTGTTTTTTCTTGTAAAAATTGTAGATTTTCTGTCTTGATGGAAGACTTTATAAAAATGGACTCCGTTGTGGTTGAAAAACTTAAAAAGATAAATTATGCTGGTTATGGTGTTGGTAAATACAGAAATTACAGTCAAATAAATATAACTGAGCGTCTAATGATGGCTGAATTGACCTATAAAGAGCTCAACAAAGACCAAGAATTTTGGTGTATGTTTTACCGAATTTGTGGTTTTCATTTTATGAAAGAGGGCTATGAATTTGATGCAAGGGAGTACTATCAAAAGGCTTTAAACATAGCCATAGAGCTACTCCACAATAGGTTTTATGGCGAGGGCAGAGAAAAGGAATTTATGTTTATAATGGGTGCAATGTACAATCAGCTTGACGAAGCCGATTCGGCATATAAATATATCCGCGAAGCTAATTTACGGAATTATGCTGGTAATAGTAGTATTGATGAAAATCCAGCTTCGAAAGAGAGGTTTTTAACCCATATTTTGGGTCAGTTTTCGGCACACCTCAGAAAACAAAAGGTTGAAAGAATGAAAAATAAATAATACCGATTGTAAAATATAATAGAAGTTTATTCCTTTCGTTTTAAACCTACAAGGTCGGGAAGACATTGTAGCTTATGTTCGATATATCTTTAAACTTAAGTTCAATTAAGCTAATTGGTCGTGAACCAAGGCTGCTGCACCTATAACAGCTACATCTTCCAAAGTGGAAATTTCAATTTTTGTATGCTCTATAACTCTTTTTAGAGAAAATTTTTGAAGATTATCTTTCAGTGATTTCTCAAAAAACTTATACGATTTTGCGATGGAGCCTCCAATTATTATAGCTTCTGGATTTAACACCAAAATAATAGTTTTGAACAAGTCTGACAAAATTTCTCCATACTCTTCAAATATCTTCAAAGCATCTATATCACCATTTTGTGCCTTTTGGGCAATTTCAAGTCCTGAAAATCCATGTATCTCTTGGAAAAATCTGCTTCCGCAATAGAAATCGAAATTTTGGTCTCTATATGGCATAACGCTAAATTCTCCAGCCATAAATTTTCCGTTATACAATTTGTCATCAATTACAATTCCGCCACCAACGCCCGTTCCAAGGGTTACACCAACTATATTTTTGTAACTTTTCCCTTTGCCAAAAATCTTCTCTCCCATGACAAAACAATTCGCATCGTTGGAGACTCTTGTGGTAACTTTAAAGCGATTTTCTATGGCTTCTGCCAGATGCACCTCTTTCCACGCTGGAATATTTGAAACGTCAAATACTATTCCTTTTTCGCCATCAATCAGTCCGGGAGAGCCTAAGCCAATTCCCACTATGTTTTCGTCAAAAAGAGCTTCTATTCCTGAAATAATATCATCAATTATCTCTTTTTCAGAGCATTGTGCATTGGTTGCTACTGCTTTTCGCTCCACGATTTCGCCATTGCGGATTTTCCCAAAATTGATATTTGTTCCGCCTATGTCAACTCCAATAATTGTTTTATTTTCCATAGTTTTTATATTAATCTTCTATTTGTCCTTCGGTGGATTTCTCTAAGGACCTTGCATGTGTCAAGAACTCTTCCACTGTCATCTCTTTTAAGAAAATTAGCCCGTGGCAAGACCTTAATTTTGGATTTTCATTTTGGTAAAAGTAATCTTTTCCTAACAAATATTGCACTGAAACCATCTGTTCATCCCAAATTTTTTGCGAAAGGTAGCTAAATTTCCCATCCATTTCGTAGCTTGGGAAGGATGCATCTACCTGACTGGCGTACGAATTTGAGAAAATCTGATCCATTGAAGTGATTTCGTTCAGCGAAACAGGAATAATTATATTTGCCTCTTCGATATCAAAGCGGTACCAAACATTTCTGTAGCCCCAAATTCTGATATCCGACAAATCTTTTTCTTCGCTCCACATTCTCAGCCCCTCGGCTATTGCCTGAAGCACCTTGTAGTGCGTATCTGGACCACTACCTTCAGGGTCGAAGGCTAAGCTTATAACATTGGGGTTTATTCGTTTGAACTGCTCTAAAATTGGCAACACATCACGCTTTTTCTCTGGTTGTTCGGTGAAGATATCACCTTTGTAGAAACCCAGTCGGAGGTGTTCCACATTGGTTCCGGGTATTCCAAAATGTGCCCAAACCAAATCCTCTTCAAACTCGCGAATCATACCTTTGAGTTTTTGAATTTGAGGTGGATTTTTCTCTCCATCGAAACTATTTTTCAGCAGTTCGATGACAGAATCTATGGTGTTGAGAAGCTCCTTGCTATTGGTAATTTCATAAACTTCAATCAACGACCTAACAAGTCTATGGCAAGTTCCACGCAGAACTTCCGTGTCGTTTTTAGCCACAATACTTCTAATGTAGTGATACACATCTTTGTCCCGTTTCAACTTATATCCTTCATCAAAAAAGTTGGAATACTTTATCATTTGGATTTTATCAATTGCGATGAAATTTTTGGTCTCTTCCAAAAGATTTATAACAAATTTATTGGTTACGGCATTGAAACCAGAGGTTAGAACCGAAAAATGAAATTTGTTACTTGGCTCACTTAAATGTTGCGAAATATAGGGAAAAATGCCCAGCATAATATCGTCGTGATGCGGTCCAGTGTGCAAGAAAACTTGGTCTTTTTCCATCTTCATTCCACGTTCAATTTTCTCATTCACACGACTCATTATTGATGGAATTGTATTTTTATCCAAATTCGGGATATGCCTACAATAGGGGTCTTGCCTAAGCTCATCAACCGAAATTTTATTCCCATATTTGTTTATACCTTCACAAAATTCCACCACCGATTTCTCTGTTTTTTTAATATCCCATTCACTATCGAAATAGTATTTTTGTAATGAATCGTGTAGCCTCATGGCAGCACCTTCGGTGAGATAGAAACGGCTATTTGGCAATTTTGCCAACACGCTTGCTGGGTAGAAATTTGTCTGTTCAGTCTCCAACGACTCTTTTACAATTTGTGCTTTTGCCTCGCCTGCTGCCATAATAATGGCCACAGCATCAGGATTGTAAGTAATTGTTTGCAAGCCTATTGTGATAATTTTTCTCTTTCTCGAAACTTCAATTCCACCCAAGTCGCCTGCTGCAACAGCTTGCGTTTCGAAGTTTGTACTTGTAAGTCTGGTGGTGGAAAATTCATCAGCACCACGCATATTGAATGCAATATGTCCGTCAGGTCCTATTCCGCCCAAGAAGTAACCTATACCACCTTTCTCGCGGATGGCGTCTTCAAACTTACTACACCACTCGTCAATCATAAAAATCGCATCACGTTGCAAACACTCCAAACGGCTATTACAACTGCGATGACGCAATGACAAGTCAACATCTAAATCGGGAAAAACCTCTGTGAAATGCTTTCCGTTAGGAAGCGGAATTGTATCGGAATTCATCAACAATGCACGCTTGGTATCGAAGCCAAAACCACCAATATACATCTCCATCACATAGTGATAAAAACTGTTGTGCTGTGCCGAACTGATGGGATAAAACTCATCAATTTGCACAAACTGCAAGCCTGATAAATCGGGTTTTCGACTGGTGTCCAAATGATAGCGATCTAATATTTTCATGGTCTTTTTATCACCCCAATTGTCCAAAAACAGATTGGTCCACTTGATGAAATATTCAGGAGTTTTACCCGTGGGCAGACTTATAACGCCTTCGGGGTTTTCTAAAACCCACTCCAAAAAATTCATAGAATTTAGAAGTCCGAGCTTAGGAAAGTTGTTTACGATAATGTAGGGAATTTTTGTGCTAAACAAATCTATACCAGATTCGTCTATAAATGCCTGCTCAACATTGGAAAATTTATATTTCATGATAATAGCTTAAAACGTTTTAGTTCACAAAAATACATAAATATTGTATCGACATTTTATATTTCAACTTGTTTAACCTTTCTAAAGCATTTGCCAAATAAGAGTGTTAAATAACTACACCAAAATTAACTCTTTTTGTATTAATGGATTTTGTATATTTGGGGAAAAATTAGAAGAAGGGGAACGATGCCATTCGTAAAGATTTATATACATTTTGTTTGGACAACAAAAAACAGGTATCCATTTTTGAACACAAAGGAGCTAAGGCTAAAGGTGTGGAATCATATTAGAGAAAATGCCAAGGAAAAAGGGATATTTGTCGATTTTGTTAGCGGATACTCCGACCATTGCCACTGCTTAGTCTCGTTAAATAGAGACCAAACCATTCAAAAATTGATGCAGTTAATAAAAGGTGAGTCATCATATTGGATAAATAAAAACCATTTAACAAAAGAGAAGTTTCAATGGCAAGAGGAATATTATGCAGTTTCGGTTTCAGAATCCGCATTGTACAATGTGAGGGAATATATCAAAAATCAAGAGGAGCATCATAAGAAAAAAACATTTGAAAATGAGTGCGACGAATTTCCACTGGCTGAAGCCAATGGAAATTCATAAGCCAATGAAAATTTATGAACCAATTAAAAATCTGAAAACTCAAAACATGCCAAAATATGAATTAGAACGAATATGAATTAGAATGTGGTTTTAACCCATTCTAATTCATATTCAAATAAAAACACTTAACTTTGTATGAAATTGCATTTTTATGAAAAAGATAAAATTTACCATACCCATTGATGATATTCCTCAGGTGATAAATCCCATAGGTTTTTGCATTGCCTCCAATCGCATCACCGTTGATGGCGAAAAGGTGGGCTTTATGTACCGCGAAGAGCCTTACGACGAAGAGGATAGCGGCTGGCGTTTTTTGGCCGGCGACGAAACCGAAGAGTACTTAGACGACCCATTTAATGGCAAAATTTTTGACGTGAATATTATTGCCCATTTCGATCAGGCTATAATTCCACATTTGAGTTTGCCCATAGGCAAGGAATTGGAGCGTCAGGGAGATAATTTTGTTGAATTAACTGATTAAACTATTTGAAAATGAAATATGTAGGAGCACATGTAAGCGCATCAGGCGGAGTAGAAAATGCTGTAAAAAATGCCGTGGAAATTGGAGCAAAAGCTTTTGCCTTATTTACTAAAAATCAACGTCAGTGGGCGGCAGCACCACTTTCACCAAAAAGCATTAAAAGCTTTAGAGAGCTTTGCGAGAAGCACGATTTTCAGCCATTCCAAATTTTACCACATAATAGCTATTTACAAAACTTGGGACATCCCGAAAAGGAGAATTTGGAAAAATCGAGAGATGCTTTTATAGATGAACTTCAAAGATGTGAGCAATTAGGCTTGGACAGACTTAACTTTCATCCCGGAAGCCACCTCAACAAAATCTCCGAAGAGGAGTGCCTAAACACCATTGCCGAATCCATAAATATAGCCTTAGACAAAACCAATGGCGTAATAGCTGTCATTGAGAATACCGCCGGTCAAGGCACAAACATGGGGCATAAATTTGAGCAAATTGCACATATTATAGAAAGGGTGGAAGACAAATCAAGGGTGGGCGTTTGCATCGACACTTGCCACAGCTATTCTGCCGGTTACGACCTTGCCCACAAAGAGGGCTTCGAAAAAACCTTCAAGCATTTTGATGATGTTATTGGCTTCAAATATCTAAAAGGGATGCACCTCAACGACTCCAAAAAAGAACTTGGCAGCAGAGTGGATAGGCATGACAATATTGGCATGGGCACCATTGGCGAAGAGGTTTTTAGGCTAATTATGAACGACCCTCGTTTTGACAACATTCCAATGGTTTTGGAAACTCCCAACGAAGAGCTGTGGAAACAAGAAATTGAACTTTTATATTCATTTATTCAATAAACTAAATGAGCAATCTTTTGGATTTTACATTCCTAAAAAACAAAAATTTATTTCACAAAATAGTGGTCTTTGTGTTGCTCTTTTTCTTTTTGAGCATAATAATGCCCACAGCCATAGTACTGATTTTATCGGCTATTTCTGGTGTTGGTTTGGAGGATTTTTATAATGTAGAAAGTGAAAGTTTCAATATCAATTTGGTGAAAATATCACAGGTTTTCACTCAAGTTTTGGTCTTTGCTTTGGGAGGAATAATTTTTGTTAGGCTAATTACAAAAAATGCGGGTAATTACCTGAAAATCAATCACAAACCAAAGTTTAGTTTACTTATTATTTCTGCTTTAGCAATTATTTTAGCTATCCCTTTCACAAGCAATATTGTGGAATGGAACATGTCATTGACATTCCCCGAATCGCTGTCAGAACTAGAAAATGCTTTGTTGGCCAGCAGTGAGAGTAGCAATAGAATAATGGAAGAAATTGTTTTTGCCGATAATTTTGGAACTCTAACTCTCAATCTTCTTATAATCGCCTTAATACCAGCCATTTGCGAAGAATTACTGTTTCGCGGTGCATTGCAAAGCACTTTGCAAAAACATATAAAAAGCGTACATCTTAGTGTTTTTATTGCAGCATTTATTTTCAGTGCTGCCCATTTCGATTTTTTTGCTTTTGTTCCACGAGTGATTTTAGGAATGATTTTGGGATATATTTTTGCTTATAGCAAGTCGCTATGGGCTTCCATTGCTGCACATTTCACCAATAATGCCATAAGTGTTTTTGTAGCTTATTTCTATTTTTCAGGACAAACAGATATAAAATATGAGGATTTTGGTAGCACAGGAAATATATTTGTAAATATCATTCTTTTTGCTCTATCTTTGGTAACAATTTGGCTTATTTATAAATATTTTGGACATAAAAAAGAGGCTTATGAAGAGGCTTAAAATCATTTTTGTTTTATCTCTTTTCATATTTACAAAACTTCTTGTAGCTCAAGATTCAGCTGGTAAAATAGAACTAAAAAATGGAAAATTCTTCCAAGATTCTGTTCCGTTCTACCCCATGGTTTTGAACTATCAAATGGATATTTGCACCGATGATGGAAAAAGCTTCTGGCTCTCGCCGCATCACGGATACAGCAACGACAATGCCCGCTGTTGTCATACCGAAACTGACGCTCTAATGGCACTCTTTTCCGACTTTATAAAAATCAAAGAATTGGGTTTCAACACCGTACGCTTGTGCGGATTGGAGATGTTTTCAAGTAGCAGAAAATCGGATAAAAGGATGTGCTTTTTATCTAAAAAGGGGACAGATTTGGAAAATGTTGAGATTGTTTATAACCCAAATTATGGTGAAATTCTTGCCGATTTGGTAGAAAAAGTGATAGATGAGGCTCAAGATGCCGGATTGAAGGTGATTTTGTTGAGCGGAAAATCGCAGCTACAAAGGGACAGAATTTCCAAACAATATGCCCTTTGGTTGGATGTTTTAACCAAAAAACTCAACAACTATAATGCTATTTTAGCTTACGATTTATATAACGAACCTGTTTATTCCACCTCAATTTCGTTTAGCAAAAAAGAGGTTATTAAGGTGAGTGATATGTGGTACAAAGCAGTTCGAAAAAATGACAAAAACACCTTAATCACCTACGGTTTAATGGGTCATGAAGATGTTTTAATTTGGGATCCAAGCATAGTAAAATGCGACTTTTTGAGCTTTCACCTCTACCCAAATTCTCAAAACTTCAGGTTTGTGGAAGCTTCGATAAACTGGATTTCCAACAATATCGACAAAACATGGATTATTGGCGAAACAGGCTTTAGTGGCACAAACAGAGAGAGTGAATATAAGTCGTGGGGCGATGCCCAGAAGCAGAAAGATTATGCCGAATTTATTCTCAAACATGCCTATTGTTGCGGAGCTGCCGGATTTTCGTGGTGGGTTTACAAAGATGTCTTTTGGGGTAGCGAACAAAATTGGTTTGGAATTTTGGATTATGATGGCAAAGAGAAGCCTGTTACTGAAGTTTTTAAAAATAAAATTTCGGAAAATCAATGCAGAGGTTGCAACAAAGCTGATGATATGCACTACTACCGCAAAACCGACTGCACATACAGCGTTAGCGGCACTGTGGAGGACGAAAAAGGAAAGCCAATAGAAGATGCTGTAATTTATGCATGGAATAATAAGTGGCAAAAACATGTTTTCACTTTTAGCGATAAATGGGGTAGTTTTCAGCTCTGCTCTCCAGACAAAATTGCCTATCTAAAAGTTTCAGCCTTGAGGAGAGATAGTGTTCACAAACTTATAAACTTAAGAGATAAAAACAGTCGTAATATTGGACGAATAGAACTTAAACCGCTGAAAATAAAATGAAATCCGAGCATATTCAACTGATGAATCAGATGGGAAAAGAGAAAAAAGCTTTTCTTTTTTTGATAAATTTTGAAAAAACCGATGTTAAAATTTTCCCGCTACCAGCTGATAACAATAAAGTACTTTATAACTTTGGAGGTGAGAAAAACTACCAAGATATAGAAATCAAGAAAGAATTAATTTTCAAAAAAGAGCTTGTTTCCATGGCGGAATATGATGCAAAATTTCAAAAAATAATGCAAAATATTCACCAAGGGAAAATTTCTCTAATCAACCTAACATCACCCACAGCTGTGGAGTCGAATTTTAGTTTAGAAGAGATTTTTCATGCTTCCAAAGCGAAATACAAGCTATATTTAAAAGATGAATTTACAGTTTTTTCTCCCGAAATTTTCATAAAAATCTCCAATAATACAATTAGCACCTATCCCATGAAAGGCACCATAGATGCCAGTATTCCCAATGCTGAAGAGATAATTTTGAACGACAAAAAAGAGATTTTGGAGCATAAAGATGCGGTGAATTTGCTTAGCGAAGATTTGCAGAAAATTGCAAAAAACGTACGAACAGAACGATTTAGATTTATCAGCAAGATAAAAAATAGAGATAGAGAGCTGTTGCAAGTTAGTTCTGAAATTTGTGGCAATATTCAAAATGATTGGGCTAAAAATATTGGAAGCATTTTGGACAAACTTTTGCCTGCTGGCTCAATTTGTGGTTTTCCGAAAGATGAAAGTATTAAAATCATCCACGAAGTGGAAAATTACCGAAGAAATTTCTATACTGGCGTGATGGGAATTTTCGATGGAAAAACGTTGGATTCTGCTGTTATGATTCGTTTTATAGAGAAAGATAATGGCAAGTTTTTCTATAAAAGTGGTGGCGGAATTACCCAAAACAGTGAAATGAAAAAAGAGTATGACGAACTAATAAAGAAAATTTATGTGCCAATTTATTGAGTCCATTAGGCTAAAAAATGGCGAGTTATTTAACTTAGAATTGCATCAAAAAAGAGTTGAAAAAACTTTCTTGGAGTTTTTTCCCAATTCAAATGCTTTTGATATAAAAACCACACTTCAAAACATACATCTTCCTGAAAATGAGCTTTATAAAATCAGAATTGTTTATGATTCAGAGATTAGAACATTGGAGATTTTAGAATATCAAAAGCCAAATTTTTCAAAATATAAGTGTTTTCATATTCCTTCCGATTTTAATTATGATTTCAAATTTGCCAATCGTCAAATTTTTGATCAAATTTCTAAAAACACCTCCAAGGACACTTTGGCAATCTTAGTAAAAAATGGTCTTGTTTGCGATTCCACTTTTTCCAATCTTATTTTCGAGAAATCGGAGAAGCTGTTTTCGCCTGCCAAGGCACTTTTGCTTGGAACACAGCTCCAAAAACTGATTTCTGAGAGAAAAATTCAACTTATTGATATTGCCGAAAATCAAATTAAAGATTTCGACAAAATTTACTTTGTTAATGCCCTTAACCCACTGGACGCAGCTTCAGCCATTTTGCTTTAAAACAACTTCGCATAACAGTTTCAGGCTGGAAAGTGGCAGGAATTTCGAAGCACTTCATATTAACTTAGGATAAAGTTCCTGACTTCGTCAATGCGACACTTTTTTTAGACTTTGTGCCAAAAGTTGTTTTCGAATAGTTTTGCAATAGATTTATGTTTGTCTGTTATTAGCATAGTTTTCGAGATTGTTTCATTACTTTCTTGCAGCTTTACTTTAATTGTGGTGACTGTCTTGGCAATGGATAAAACTTTATCAACACTCATGTTTATGTCATTCTTTTTTAGAACTCGCTCTAATTCTTTATAAACTTTGTAAGCCACAAAGCATATACATACATGAGCTTCTATCCGTTTTTTTGTGAAATGAAACATAGGTCGTAAATCCAATACACCTTTGGTTACACGGAATGCCCTTTCAATCTGCCAGAGTTCACTATATTGTTGACAAACTTCGCTACCTGATAATTTAGTGTTGGTTACATAGCCCTTTAGACCGTCCCATTTTGCTTCTTCTTCAATTTTTGTATAATCAATTTCAACATTTATTTTGTCGGTAAGCTTCAAAAATTTATTATAACCTCTTTTGTTAATCTTGTCTTTTGTAATTGAACCTTTTTCATACTCTTTTTCAAGTCGCTTAATACCTTTTTCGCGGTTAATAGCATCCTTTCTGGCACGTTGCTCAGTGTAAGCTAAAATCAATCTTTGCTCCTCTGATTTTTGATAATCACAAAAAATACCTACAACTTTCTTTTGAGATAAAATCCATTCCTTGATGACATCATTTTCGCTTTTTATTCTTGCTCCAATTATGTATTTGTAATTCTTATTCTCTAATTCCTTGATATTTTCTGCATTCATTAAACCTGAGTCGGCAACAATAATGAAGTCTTTCAAATCGAACTTTGAAACAAAATCTCGAATAATAGGCAACATAGTATGTCCTTCATATTTGTTACCTTCGTGTATAGAATAAGCCAGTGGATAACCGCCATTACTGACCAAAAGCCCTAATACTATTTGAGGTTGGGAATGTTTACCATCTTTATACCAGCCTTTCTTCCGTAATTCATCATCTCGGTCTGTTTCAAAGTAAAGTGTTGTTACATAATAAAAAACTACGCCAATACTACCTCCAAGAACCTCCCTCGTGTGATTTACGCTAATCTCTTGTATATTATCTTTTTGTGTATCAGATAGTTTGTCTAAATAACGATATATCTTGTTCAAATCAACATCCTCATCAAAATAGGATTTTAAATAATCAGATGTAGCAACTTTGCTTTGTGGTTGACAGATACGCGATACAACTAAATGCTTTAATACGTCATCATTTATTTTATCAAATCCAATACTTTTATAAATAGGATTTAAGATTAACTGAGTGCCATTGATTAAAATTTGCTCTATTTTATTTAAAAATCCTTCTACAAATAGTTTTTCTTCGTCTTGACGCAATTGCTCTATAAACATATCGAGACCTCTTGTCTGCTCTGAAATCCACCTTTTACCCTGTAAATAAAGATCATTTATCTCTTTAGGGTCAGAACTCACACCAATGGTTTTGAGATAATATGTTTTACCATTGCGTTTTTCTACAATCACAACACTAGTACTTCCTGATCTATTTGGTTTTTTACGTACATACATGATGTAAAAATAGATGATTTTTACTTGCGACACCCAAAAAAGATGTCGCAAAAAATACAAAACATTGATAATTAGACAATTACAAATAACAGAAAAATAAAGTGATAAAGTCAGGAAAAGGATTAAAAATTATCACATCT
>LSQX01061738.1_pt1 | contig 49005 bp, 39 predicted proteins | sample 654561 | NCBI WGS metagenome assembly LSQX01 (sample SAMN04489861, study PRJNA283612) | anaerobic digester metagenome | isolation source: 4 biogas reactors fed with cattle manure at either 37C or 55C with and... | place: Denmark: Kongens Lyngby | collected 2014
ACTTTTAATAAGGCTATCCATGGATATATAGCCGATCCTAAGAAAAACATAAAAAATCTTATAAATTACGCCAAAAAAAGAAAAGTGCTAAATCGGGTGCATGATGTGATAGGAGTGTGGCTTTAATGGATATAGGGGCTTCGGTTCTAGCAAAATTAAAAAACAAATCACAAGACTCCGGGATGGCCTTTCAAGTTCATCTTCGTTTGTTTTGTCAAGAAGAATTTCTAAGGAGACTTTCCCTTTCGAATTATGTTGAGAATGTATACAGTATCATTGGGAGTTACTTTATTGTTCCATAATTCAAGGAGTGATCTGTCCATTTCCGAAACTGTGCTAAATGGCCGCTTGCAATGCCTTATTATATTTGCATGTCCAAATTGTTGGTCTCCGGTAAAATAAATCACTGAAATCACCATACTTTTATTATAAGGATAAAAGTTAGCCTTGCCCCAACTTTTATTCAAAACCTTTATATCCGTTTTTTTCTGCATGGCCGAGCAGGTACAAAAACGCGAATGCAGGAATACGGAGAAGTCCATCACAAGACGCCGTCCTGTGGATACCATAGTCGTTTGCGTTCTTGGTTATAATAATTGCAGCAGCAGCTTCTTTGCAAAGTTGGCATATCGCATCACTATCGGGAATTGGAGCACCCTCCCGATATTTCACCTCTATTAGGATGTTTTTTTTATTGGCGTACTCCACCACAATATCAACTTCTTTTTCTTTCCTTCCACCCCTAAAATAACCGATAGAGGTCGCTTTTTGATAATAGAACGCCGACACATGCCTGTATACAGCGGTTTCTACTACTTTACCCATTTCTACCGGATCGGTTAATATCGAATCATCCATCAAAACCGCATTACGGAGGGCTGCATCTACGATATATATTTTCGGGCTTGCTTTTAGAACCTTTTTACCTGCCATATCTACAGGCCAGCTTTGATATATGAGATTTGCACTTTCTAAATAGCGAATATAATTTTCAACTGTGGGGCGGGAAACACCTTGCAATTCCTTTGCAATGGCTTCTATAGATATGACGGAGGAAGATACATTGCAAAGGTAAAGAAATATGCGTTCAAGTTCAGTTGAATTCCGTATCGGATAAAGGGAAGGCAAATCCCTTTTTAGCACCTTATCAACGACATCCTCTCGGAGAATTTGTTGTGCAAATAGATCATTGTCTGCCAAGGCTAACTCCGGGAAACCACCTACCTGCAGATATCGTGTAAAGTGATTATATACTTTAGAGAGTTGAAGCATTATTTGTGTGCGCTCCTGCTGGGACTTGTGAAGAAGCGAAGTAACATTTAAATCAGATGGTAAGTCCGGTTTATCAATCTCCATCAGTTCACAGTACTCATAAAAGGACATGGTAGGCACTTGGATTACTGACCATCGTCCCATGCCGCTTTCACCCGCACCTTTTAATAAGACCGGGCTGGCAGAACCGGTGGCCGTGACTTTTGTGTCTGGCTGCATATCATAAATGGCTTTCAGCCATTTATCCCAATCTTCTGCATATTGAATTTCATCAAAAAAATAGTAGCAGTCCTTATTAGCATAAATATTTTCATGATAGCAATCCAAAATGTCATTAAATGCACTTAATTTCAACATGGGATGATCCATTGAAATGTAGACGATTTTTAATGGCGATATACCACTTTTTAGAAGGCTGTCTACCATTTGATATTGGATAGTTGTTTTTCCGACGCGGCGTGTCCCAGTTAAGACGATAGAACGCCGGATATCGGTACGCTTAAGGCGTTTCATTGCCTTATGGAATGCAAAGCGTTTATAAGGCTTTGCCATTTTAGGATTGATCATGCCAGTCTTCCACCATGGATTATAAGCACTCAAAACCTTTAAAATGGCTTCAGGGGATGCAATAGTCATGGTTGCACCTACTTTCAACATTACAGTAGCATATATATTTATTATTGTCAACAAAGATTATAAGTATATATAGAATATATGGCACAAATATTGATTCTTTCATATAGTTTTTACGCTAAATATAAATTTCTATAAAAATAATAAACCATTTAAAATTGTTTTTTATTTTCTGCAAACCAGTGCTTTGGAAAATTTGAATTTTTTAAGTAAAATTTTTAGTCAAAGCCTGATCAAAAAACTCTAATTATCTATTTTTTAGTTATTGTTAAAATTGTCCATTTGTGATAACTTCAAAGGTATAAGAAAACAAATTTTTAGATAAGCGTTATCAAGGGGGCCAATATGAACTGGGAACCGTGGACCGGCTGTTACAAAGTAAGTGAAGGCTGTAAAAATTGCTATTTTTATGGACCTTATGCTAAACGTTATGGCCAAAATACAATCAAAAAAACCGATAAATTTGATTGGCCCGTGAGGAAAAATTCAAAAGGTGAATATAGTATTAAAGGAAATAAAATTCTTCCCACTTGCTTTGCAACTGACTTTTTCCTTCCGGAAGCAGATGAATGGCGAAAAGAAATTTGGGGCATGATCAAGGAAAGGAAGGACATAGAGTTTTTGATTTTGACAAAAAGAATTGACCGTTTCCCAATATCACTGCCGTCAGATTGGGGCGAAGGATATGATAATGTAAATATCGGGTGTACAATTGAAAATCAAGAATTGGCTGATTATAGGCTGCCGCTATTTTTATCCTACCCTTTAAAACATAGATTTATAGCCTGTTCTCCCCTTTTAGAATCAATAGATTTAACACCATATCTAAGTGGCATCGAACATATTACAGTAGCCGGTGAAACAGGTCGGGAAGCCCGTGAATGCGATTATGAATGGGTGTTAGATATCCGAAAACAATGTGTGGAAGCAAGTATAACCTTTTGGTATAAAAGCACAGGATCTTTATTTAGGCATAATGGCACTGTTCAAAGAATAAACCCATATAAACAAACAAGTTTGGCAAAAGATCCTAATATCAATATTCTAAACGGCAAAAAATTGTTTTAGAACATTTTCTTAAGGAGAATTTTTATGGAGAAATTATCTGACCTGCCAAATGTAGGTAAAGTTTTAGAGGCCAATTTGTTGCGTGTCGGTATTGAAACACCGGAACAGTTACGAAGCATTGGCGCAGAAGAAACTTTTATAAGAATTCGTAATTATGTCGACTCGGGTGCATGTTTACATATGCTTTATGGTATCCAGGGAGCCATATCTAATATTCCGGATAAATATTTATCCGAAGATACAAAACAAAAGTTAAAAAAGTTTTACAAATCGCTTTAAATAAAATTTTGAGAGGTTGCAGGTATGCCGAATATTCAAGACTTGGTAAATGGCTTAGTGATTTCGGATGATAAAGAGGCCTATAATTGTTTAAAACGGCTGGAAATAGAAAGCGGTTGTTCACCTGTGGTCTATTCTTATTTTGATACTTTCGCGGAAATGCTTGATAGTAAAAATTCCTATATAAGGACCAGGGCTATTCTGCTCATTGCAGCCAATGCAAAATGGGATATCGATAATAAGATTGATGAAATTATTGGCAGGTACCTAAAATGCATTACAGACGAAAAACCGATAACCGCACGGCAGTGCATCAAGGTCTTACCTATTATTGCAAAATACAAACCGGACTTAAAGAATGATATTGAAAACGCGCTACGGAATATCAATTTGTTAAAATACAAAGAAAATATGCAAGCACTTATTACAAAGGATATTCAAAGGGCGCTGGTTGACATTGTAACACAATAGGCCATTTGCTCCATGAGTAATAGATTGCTTGATATCATTTCGTTGCTTACAATATGGTCATATGGTATTATATAAGCAAGGGATGAAGCTCCCTTTGGAGAAATCCAAAATGCTTGAAAAACAGGCTGATGGCTTCTACGTGAATATGTAGAACCGTCAGTTTTTTTATATAAGACCAATTGCTTGCCGAAAACTGTTTAGGGTTCAATATAAACTTGACATATAAAGGTTTGGGAATATATCACTATATTTCATAAAGGAGTGTAAAGCATGGTGAAGATTAGTTCAGTAAAAGCGAGAGAAATTTTAGACTCCAGGGGTAATCCGACAATTGAGGTGGATGTCGTACTGGATAATGGTGTGACCGGAAGAGCGTCAGTTCCTTCAGGCGCTTCTACCGGAACAAGAGAGGCAGTTGAGCTCCGGGATAACGACAAAAAGCGATATCTGGCAAAGGTGTTCAGACTGTTGTAAAGAATGTGGCTGAAATAATAGCCCCCGAAATAATCGGGGCCGACCCGTTGGAACAAAGAAACATAGATCGCATGCTTATTTCATTGGATGGGACAAAAAACAAATCACGGCTTGGTGCGAATGCAATTTTGGGTGTATCTTTGGCGGTGGCAAAAGCAGGATCCAACTTACTTAATATCCCCTTATATAAATATATAGGAGGTACTAACGGGTGTGAACTTCCAATGCCAATGACGAACATTTTAAACGGAGGCAAGCATGCCGATAATGGTTTGGATGTCCAGGAATTCATGATTGTGCCTGTTGGGGCTGATAATTTTACGACCGCGCTCAGAATGTGTTCAGAAGTGTACCAAACATTAAAAACAGTTATTAAGGATAAAGGTTTCAGTGCCGCTGTAGGTGATGAAGGCGGTTTTGCACCGAATCTTGCATCCAATGAAGATGCACTTAAGTTGATTATTGATGCGATCGCTAAATCGGGATATAAGCCTGGAGATGATGTATCAATCGCTTTAGATCCGGCTGCTTCAGAATTCTATATAGATGGAAAATATGTTTTCGCAGGCGAGAAAACAAGACGGAATTCCGAAGAAATGATAGATCTTTATTCCGACTGGATCAGCAGATACCCCATTATCTCCATTGAAGACGGGCTGGCTGAGGACGATTGGGAGGGTTGGGCATCTTTGACTAAGAGGCTTGGTAAAAGGATCCAGTTGGTGGGGGATGATATTTTTGTGACCAACCAAGAGATATTAAGGGAAGGCATTCAGAGAAATATTGCAAATTCAATCCTAATAAAGCTTAATCAAATTGGCACCCTATCTGAGACCCTTGATACAATCAAGACAGCGAACAAGGCAAATTATGCTACTGTTATTTCTCATCGTTCCGGAGAGACGGAAGATACGGCTATGGCAGATGTTGCAGTTGCAATCAATGCAGGACAAATCAAAAGCGGCGCCCCCTGCCGTACCGAGAGGCTTGCAAAATATAACCAGTTGATACGGATTGAAGAAATGTTAGATGATAATGCTATTTTCAGAGGCAAAGAAGCCTTTTGTATATTGGATAAATAGACTGGCATAAAATAGCATATGCTGAGGGAATGAAGTGCTCCCACGGGTAAATATCCAATGCTTAGAAAGGCTGATGACTGTCGACCAAAAAATTTTTGTCCGAAATGAGGTAACCAAATGATAGAAAAGCTAAGCAAAGCGATAACCTTAATGAAGCAGACAGATTTTCTAAAGGATCAGGCTGCCCGTGCCGGTGAACTTCGTCAGAGGCTCTTAGAACATGAGCTGGTCATTTCTGTAATAGGCCAGTTTAAGCGTGGCAAATCTTCATTAATAAATTCATTTTTGGGTGATGAAATTTTACCTGTGGGAATTATTCCGTTGACTACTGCTGTAACGGAGATACGCAAAGGCGATAGTTTTCGGGCAAAGGTATATTTCTCAGATGACTCAGAAAAAGAAATCAGCAGGGGCGAACTGCCTGACTATATCAGTGAGCAAAAGAACCCCAATAATCAAGAGAATGTACAAGTGGTCAGATTGTGGACTGAGAATGCCCCTTTCGGTGCTGACATCACACTGGTGGATACACCCGGCGTCGGCTCAGTGCATCAGCATAATACCCTGACCTCTCATGATTATATGGAAAAGAGCGATGCGGTGCTTTTTATACTATCTGTTGACAGTCCTGTAAGTGAATTGGAAAGGGACTTTTTGTTAAAGGCACGTAAACATGCTGCTAAATTTTATTTTGCCGTCAACAAGATAGATACGATATCCGGAGACAACTTGGAAGAATTTCAAACGAAAATAGAGGCTTTCTTTTGTTATCCGGGGATACACGCCCTTCTGTTTTACAGGGCTTCCCATATGTTATATAAGTTAAGGTTGTATTTCGTGGCAAGGCTTCTTTCGCAGATAGGCCGTTTTTTTACCGGAATTGAAATACATCCCGGTGCAAAAATAGGTAGGAGGTTGTTTATTGATCATGGTATGGGTATAGTGATTGGTGAAACAGCGGAAATTGGAGACAATGTAACGATATATCATGGCGTGACTCTTGGCGGGACAGGGAAAGAAGCGGGGAAAAGGCATCCTACAGTCATGGATAATGTGACTATCGGGGCAGGGGCTAAAATACTTGGCCCTATTACTATAGGTGAAAATTCAAAAATTGGTGCCGGTGCAGTTGTGGTAGAACCGGTCTTACCGGACACAACCGTTGTAGGTATTCCTGCCAGCCCCAAGGAAAAGGTACCCGGAATATGGTAATGATGAAACACACCGCGGCACACGACCCACTTTATGAAAAGGTTTCTGACTTGGAAAAGAGGATATTATCCTTAGAAAAAGAATTGTTTAAATATGAACAGATAGGTTGATACAATAGGGTGGTCTTGATTTTTGATACCCCGCCATAGTAATTACTATGGCGGGGTATCATTTTTCTATTTATTCATTTAAACCGGGATTTTAGAATTGTATCATTTAGGCATACTGTTAACTTGATACGGCTGTGTTTTATAGTGCCTGGTATGAAGAGGCTAAGGATTATTTTTTAAAAACATACACAGTATTTTTACCCTTGCCCTCGATCCCAACAAGCTGTTTGTTTACCATGCTTTTGAGAATTCTACCTGCCATGGTTTGTGAGATATTGAGTTCTGCTTCAACATCTTTACGACTGATTTTTCCAAGCTGGTTAGCAAGGTCAATAATGCGTTTTTCATCTGCATTCAAACTGGAACTCTGCATTTGTTCATTCTGGTTAGGCAGTGTAATTTTGAAAGCGTTGTCAGTTGACTCAATTTCCGGTTGTGCGGCAAAACCTTTATAACTATTCAGTATTTTTGGTATACCTGTGCCATAGGCCTCTATGAGTGTCAGGCGATAGAAAATATTAGCAAGCCGTTCATTACGGGTTGCAGATATGCCAAGCATAATATCTGGGAGATTTATTCCTTTTACTAATCCGCCTATAGATACAAATTCGATTCTATTGTCAAAGATGCTTATAAGAGTGCTTGCACTGTAGGCATAGTCTCTGTGTACTAAAACATTCAGCAGAGCTTCCCTCAATGCCTCCTCGGGATAATCCCTTTTATCATTGCGGTATAGTCCGGTAAATATCGCCCGAATTTTGTTATACTGTGAGATATAATCAAAAGTATCGTTTAGTTGCCTTAGAAGAGAACCTGTAAATTCACGGCGATCTCTGAAAATCATTTTTTCATCACTTTCAAATACAGCAGCCTTTATTGTGTGGGTGCATTGATCGGAGAATAATAAGCCAAGATTAGTATAAATACCGTCCTCATTAACAAGATGCAGTGTTTTCATATGATTTCCGCCAAAGGGTACTCCTCTTACTTTGAACTCTTCAGTGGCTGCATTAAAGGTTAGTTCTTGGTTTAGTGATCGCATTTTTTCGAAACTGTCTCCGTCAGTTTCCATGATCATATGGCGGATGGAATTTTCGGTTGAGGGAACTGAAGAAGCACCTTGGCGAACATAAACCCCCTCGGGGCGTAAACCCTTGTTTTGCAAATAATATGGGCATTCTGTTCCTTTTTGTACGGTTATTTTAATAATGTCTTTACCTTTTTCTTTTTTCTGATCATATGAAACAAACATGGTAACATCCGGTTTAATAGAATCTCGAATCATATTTGACAGCCTTAATATTTCATTTTCAATATCAATAATACCGACTATTGTACCATCATCGTCTATTCCGACATAGATTACACCTCCCTCGGTATTAGCAAAAGCGACTACTGTTTTACGTATATCATCTATAACCTTGCGTTTTAACTCAAGGGTTGAACTTTCTGTGTATTGCATCTTTAAAACCTCCTTGTTACTCTAACACACATTCTAACACATTCTAACCATCCTCGTCAAAGAAAAGTGTTAGAATAATTACGACAAATTTTGACCCCGGTTATCCGTAAAGTTTTAATACTAAAGAGAATAGGAAAAGTACAAATGTTTTCATATTGACACTGATGTCTAATGGTGATAGACTATTATTAGTCTAATGATATTCGACAGGAGGTTAGCAGGTTGAAGAATTATAAGTTAGGAAAAATGGAAAAGCGTTTTGCGGATTTAATTTGGGAGCATGAACCGTTAAGTTCCCGTGAGTTAACTGAACTTTGCGAAAAGGAGTTTGATTGGAAAAGAACGACTACATATACTATGCTTAAACGTTTGTGTGATCGCAGAATTTTTCAAAATGATGGTGGAACCGTAAGTGCCTTAATGACTAAAAATGAGTTTTTAGCAGCTCAAGGTGAGGAGTTTATCAATAATGTTTTTGGTGGTTCTCTACCTAAATTTCTGGCTGCCTTTACAGGCAGAAACCGGCTGAGTGAAAAGGAAATTAACGAAATTGAAAAGCTAATCAATGAACACAGGGAGGGGTAAAGATGCTTGATAAAATTTTTCAACTGATAAAAAAGCCAAGGTTTTGGATAGTCGCAGTATCATTGGCAGCTGTTGTTTATTTATCGTTTGGGTTATTGGCAAATCCAAAGGCTAAAGGCCTTAGTTCTGCAGATATTAATGCTGTTATTCTTGAAATTGACAAGGGTAACAAAACAATGACCGTCAAAGGAATTGATAAAGATAGTGTTATAGGCGACATGTGTATACTGACATGGGATAAGGATCCATTTATAACACTTGCAACAAACAGTAAGCCTATGGATCTTTCTTTAGATGATTTTTCTGTTGGCGATAATATTAAAATTGCTGTTGGTGATATTCAGGAAAGCTATCCCACTAAGACTAAGGCAACAATTATTCAGCTTCAACCTAAGGGGACACAGTTGTATTCATTGGAAAATTTGTGGGAAGCGCGTACAAAATATGTGGGTGACAACTCGGCCGTTGGTAAGATTATTGGATCATTACAATTCCCGGACGGAGTATTTTATGATAGTTTTGAACTGCACACAAGCGAGCACCCTTATGGCATAACAATAAATTTTAAAACTGATACAGGTACGCGTAACTTATACTCCGGTGCGGATAATGAATCACCTTTTAGATTTAACGCCATGATAATGTTCTCATTGATTGAGAATGCTGAATACATTTCTTTCAGTTTAGATGATGGTATATATGAACCTTATTCCCTTCAATATACAAACGGTATGGCTGAAGCAATATTTGGCGAAGATTATTTTAAAGCAGGAGAAACCTTTGATGGATTTCGTTACCAGATTAATAAGCTGAAAGAATTATCTGCAAAAGATAATACAATTTCTGTTCAATACAGTGGCGCAAAAATAATGGAAGGCGTAGAAGTGACAGAATTATATCCTATGGATGAGCAGCTCGCGGAAGCCATTATTATGGATTATATGATAAAGTCCACTGTGTGGAAGGGAACTGATATAAAAACTTTGAATGAATGTTACCTGATTCGTCAGACATATACTGAAGCCAATGAAACCCATGATTTTTATGCTTATCTATTGGATGATGGAAAAGCTGTACTGCAGGCTGGGTTAGACGGGTTTTATTCTATTATTAAAGATGAACTTTACTATCAATTGGTTGAACTTTTTGATTAGCATTCGATTGTCGTTATAAATGTGGTGGAATGCTGTATCTTATAATACTTATATGGATAGGATAAGCTGTTTGGGGCCTTAGATGCCACAAAACCCGAACATTATCCACCGGCAAAAAAGTTTAATATGCTAATTTTGCTTTTGCCTTGGATTGCCATATGGATTTAATGTTTTTCATTTCAATTACTCGGTCTGCAATCGTAGCTAAAAGGGAATTGTGCGTCACGATGATCACTGTTTTACCCATTTTAATTTTGTTATATAGGAATGACGCTATATTCTTTTTATGTCTTCTAAATCGAAATAAACGTTCCGCGTCTTGAAAGGTGATGGGTTTGTATACTGTAATTTTACTTTTTCAAAGTCACTTAATCTTTTATTGTAGTAATACATAGTTATAATATCACCTCTCATACATACTGTACCAATTTGTTTGTGTGATAGCCAACGTATATTTTATTTCTATAAAGAAGTTGCAGCATAGATTGTTTTATTATATTTACTCTACTGACAATTGAAGACAGCCTTGATTTTTCAAACCCCGCAATGGTATAGTAATTATGCTATGGCGGGGTACTATTCTGCTATCAATGAACCTGATATGGAAGCCATTATTTTGTAACTGAGGTGTCATCATGAAAGTTTTGGTTGTAAATGGATCCCCTAAGAGTGATAATAGCAATTCAATGCATCTTACCCGCGCATTTTTAGATGGGGCCGGGTGGTTGGATGCGGAAATTATCGATGTGTCAAAGGAAGATATAAGCGGTTGCTTGGGGTGCTTTTCTTGTTGGAATAAAACACCGGGAAAGTGTGTCATAAACGATGGAATGGATGAAATCCTATCTAAAATAATTTCCGCTGATGTGATTATATGGTCCTTCCCATTATACTTTTTTAATGTCCCGGGAGAGCTAAAGAACTTGATTGATCGGCAACTGCCTCTCAGCCTTCCGTTTATGGCGGAAAGTTCCGAAAGCGGAGGGCACCCTCCGCGCTATGACCTAAGCCGACAAAAGCATGTCATTATTTCAACTTGCGGCTTTTGGACGACAAAGGGTAACTATGATTCTGTTCTTTCTATGTTTGATCATATATGTGGCAAGGACAAGTATATTGCAATTCTATGCGGACAGGGAGAGCTGTTTAGTGTACCGGAACTCAAGAGCCGCACAGATTCCTATTTGAAGATTGTAAGCCGTGCAGGGGCAGAGTATGCCGCCAGGGGGATTCTCATTGAGACAAAAATGGAGCTTGCAGAACCATTGTATCCCCGTAATGTGTTTGAAAGAATGGCAGATGCTTCCTGGGGTATTGCCTGGAACGGGGATATTAGTGTACCAATTGATGAAAGCCATAGTTTCACAATTCAAATGGCAGCTTTATACAAACCTGACGGCATGGAACGTGTTTTGGAAATTTATTATACCGATATTGATAAGACCTATCAAATTTTAATGACCAGACAGGGGTCAGAAGTGATAACCAACGGTTTTAGGCCGTATACCACCAGGATTGAAACACCGTATTCCCTCTGGCGTTCTATTTCCCGTAATGAAATTTCCGGTGAAGAGGCGTTATTTAAGCATCTTTATAAGGTTAAGGGAGATTTTAATCTCATGCTGGAATGGGATAAGCTGTTTGGGGCCTTTGATGCTGCGAAACCCGAGCATTATCCACCGGCAAAAAAGCCTAATATGCTGATTTTGCTTTTACCGTGGATTGCCATATGGATTGCAATGGCAATAGACTCTACGGTCGGCAGCGTGGCAGGAATTGCTGCAGCTTCATTTGTACCTTTATTATGGCTCAGGTTCCGGCCTGTTATTTTTGAACAGGTTAGTGTACCAATTGTGACTGGGATTTCATTTGCAGCATTGTTCGGAGCGGATATCAGATTGGTGGTCTCCGGCAGCTACTTGATTTTCGGACTTATATGGATCGTAGGATCATTTACTGAAATACCATTGACGGCTTATTACAGCGCTTCCGGTTATGGCGGGAATAGTGCATTTTCGAATCCGCTTTTTATAAGAACAAATCGTATTTTGTCTTTTGTTTGGGGATCACTGTATCTGATAACACCTATATGGACGTATATCTTGATGGGCACCGGTTATGCATCTTACACAGGTTTGATTAATTCCCTCTTGCCTGCTTTTATGGGTATTTTCACGGTATGGTTTATAAAGTGGTATCCTGCCCGATACGCAAGAGGCTGAGGATAGATTTTCAATTTACAGACAAAATTTGGAGTACACACAGGGAAGCGCAAAAGACGAATTTTAACGAAATTCGATTATTTGTATAAAGAAGAGAACCATGGCCTTTCTATTGTTCAAATAATAATCGTTTCAAAAGTGAAATAATTTTTTATTCTCTGCAACAATTCGACTGATTGACGCGAATATATAAACAACGGGAAAGGGGGCGCAGGGTTGGATCAAGATCAAAAGCTAATACGGGAAATTCTGTACCGCCTCCCTGTTTTTCCATATACTCCAGAGGTATTACTATAAGGAAGGAGCGATTGCTCATGCTGTCCGTTGAACATGTTACAAAACAATATGGGAGCTTTACGGCTCTCGAAGATATCAGCCTCGCTTTTGAGGCGGGGGTTTACGGTTTGCTGGCGCCCAACGGCGCCGGGAAAACCACCCTCATTAAAATGCTGACCACGCTGCTGTTCCCGACAAAGGGAAAGATCCTATGGGACGGCCAGGACATTCTGACGATGGACGGCGATTATCGCGGTCTGCTTGGCTATCTGCCGCAGGAGTTTGGCTACTACAAAAATTATTCGCCCCGACAGTTCCTGCGGTATATGGCGGCCCTCCAGGGCGTTGGCAGGAAAACGGCCGACAACCGGATTGACGAGCTGCTGGAGCTGGTATCCCTCTCCGATGTGAGAGATAAAAAGATGAAGCAGTTTTCTGGTGGGATGATCCAGCGCGTAGGCATCGCCCAGGCAATGCTGAACGACCCGAAGCTGCTTATTCTGGACGAGCCTACTGCGGGGCTGGACCCCAAGGAGCGGGTGCGCTTTCGCAACCTCATCCATAACCTGTCCAGTGATCGTATTGTGATCCTATCCACCCACATTGTTTCTGATATAGAAACCATCGCTGGCCAGATCGTCATGATTCGCGACCACAAACTGTACTGCTGCGATACGTCAGCGCGCATTTGCGCGGTGCTTCATGGAAAGATTTTTGAGATACCGGAGGGAAGTACGATAGCGGATAGTCAACTGCTGCTGAGTGAGCGCCAGAGTGAAAATGGCACGATGCTCCGGATAGCCGCAGATGTCCCTTCCACGGGAGCAGTTCCAGTGATGCCGAATCTGGAGGATGCATTCCTCTATATCTACCGGGATGGTCAGGCATGAGGCGGGAACTGATCGCCTGGGAGCTGCGAAAGCTCTGGTCGCTGCCCATGTTCCCTGTTTTTCTGCTCCTGTGCCTGGTGTTCAATGTCCTGCTGATTACCGGCAGCAGGTACAATAACGACTATGTGCGCTATGTGAGCGAGGTGACGGAGCGCGTCGGCGGGCAGATGGGAGCGGACTTCGACACTTCGCTTGCAGAGCTGCCGCAGTCCGAATACCGTGACACGCTGATCGCACAAACCGCAGGGGCAACAGATATTTACGAAGATTATGACACATCGCAGATCAGCGATCTGTATGTGGAGATCTATCATCTCACCGGCGCTGCGGCCGCCGCCATAGAGCAAAAATGCGATAAGCTGCAGGACAGCGTCGGCACTTTAGCCGCGCAGGACGCTTCCCTCAGCCTGAGTGCAGCGGGAATGACAAAACCGCTGATGGAAAGCCTGTTTTATACGGCCTGCCGCGCGGTCATCCTGGAGGGAATGCTGCTGGCTGTTTTGATGGCGCTGTATTCCTGCGGGTGTGAAAAACTTAGCCGGACAGAACATATTGTGTACAGCACCCGGACAGGCCGAAACGTCCAGTATGCAAAGGCTGCCGCCAGCGCCTTGTCCGCGCTCATTTCCTACCTTGTTCTTGCGGCGGCTACGATCACCGTGTTTGTGCTGTTGTGGAAGCCGGGCGCTGTCTGGGACGCCAGTATGTCGAGCCAATTCAATTACTATATCGCCATCATCTACAAGCTGCCGTTCATCACCTGGGCGCCGTTTACGATGCGGGGATATTTGGCGGCGACGCTCGCCCTGAGTACGGCTGTATTACTGATTTTTCACGGACTCGGCTTCGCCTCTGGGCTGCTGACCGGCGACGCCTACAAGGGTTTTCTCTAATTGAATTGTTCAGCGAATATGAATGGCGGGCAAATCGAGCGCTGAACGACTTTTCAGCCAGTGATTTTGATTTGTTCATTGAAATTTACACGCTGGACATGGCACAGGTTTTCACGCTGTATGGTGGATATGATCTTGTACTATATAAAGATAATATTAATGATTATGCCTTGTATTTTACCTATATTATTACGGAGGAAGGCGCATTTGCAGATTTAGCAGTACAGCTTAAAGAATTTATGGATAAATAAACATCTTTTCCCCTTGATAATGTCTGCTTTGATATATCAAGCTCCATGAGAATTCAAGGTAGTGATATTAAATAGAAAATCGGCGCTTTCGGTTATGAACTTATCGTGTACGGATACTCCTTATGTAAACACTGACGAACAGTTCGACAAAACTGAACAGTTGAATTTGTCTAGTGATATAGAGGAGTATATTTGTCATTTGTATATTCTTGACATTGTATCGGTGTTCCGATACAATGTCATTGAGGTGATCAGTATGAAATTTGAAGAACTTTTGCAAGAAAGAGGAATATCGCGATACTATTTATCTAAAACCAGCGGTGTTCCATGGGCAACTCTTGCTGATATATACTCCGGTAAAACCCGTTTGGAAAGGTGCAATGCGTCTACACTTATTAAGCTTTCAAGAGCGCTTGATATGTCTTTAGAAGAACTCCTTGAAGTAGATAACAGTCCGAATTCAAAGACTATTGATGGGAAACCGGCACGTAAAAACTATTTAGAAAGCGGCCTTCCGGCCAGTATTCAAAAGGCAATTGATGATTATTTGCAAGGAGAACAAGACCGGGTGCTGCACCTTGATTGTCTAAGTGATGAGTTGTACGGAGCAATAAATTCCAATCTTTGGGGAGGACGTATCAACGAAGAACAAGCAGATTATCTTAGAAAAAAATATTTATATGGAGCCGAGGTAAATACAGATGATTGACTTTACATCCTGTGAAATTAATAAGTTTAAAGCTTATGGGGGAGCAAACGGAAATAAAATTAACATCCGTTACGGCGATAAAAGCTATATGTTAAAGTTCCCACCCTTGCCAAGCCGCAACAAAGCCATGAGCTATACCAATGGCTGCATCAGCGAATATTTGGCTTGCCATATTTTTGAGGCCTTGGGTTTCAACACGCAGGAAACCCTGCTCGGTACTTATACTGACAGCCGAGGCAAGGAAAAAACTGTGGTAGCCTGTGGTGATTTTACCGATGGAGGAAAGAAACTGATTGAATTTGCCCATCTTAAAAACACCTGTATTAATAGTGAGCAAAGCGGATACGGCACAGAGCTATCCTCAATTCTTGAAGCCATCGAAGAGCAAACATTGCTGCCACCCGATAAACTTCGTGATTTCTTTTGGGATATGTTTATTGCAGATGCCTTCCTTGGAAATTTTGACAGGCATAACGGCAACTGGGGTATCCTCGTAGATGAGCACATGGAAACTGCAGAAATAGCTCCCATATATGACTGTGGCTCTTGTCTTTATCCCCAGCTTGCGGCAGAGGATATGCAGTCTGTGTTGGATAGAGAGGACGAGATTAACAGGCGAATCTATACCTATCCGGCATCAACCATTGAAGAAAACGGCAAAAAAGTTTCATACTTTGAGTTTATTTCTTCCTTGAAAAACGAGGATTGCAACCTGGCATTAAAGCGAATTCACAGTCGAATTAATCTGGAAGGACTATATAAAATTATTGAGGAAACACCAACGCCGATGCCTATTCAAAAAGAGTTTTATAAAATTATACTCCATGAGCGCAAGTCTAAAATTCTTGATTATAGTATTGAACAACTTTTTGCCATGGAGAAAGGCTCTCAAGAACAGACCATATAGAGCTGCCAATAATAAAACTTTCATTACGATGAGCGTTTTATTATAATGGTAGACCTCATATCTATCCTTTCTGCTGTTACTCAACAGTTTCAATGGAATCCACAATACTTATCTTCGCAATCTGGTATAGTGGAATACAGGTTGCTATCAGACAGGCAACAATAGATGTGAAAGCTGCTTGAATAATAGAGGTTGTCGGCACAGCCACAAGCGCAAGCTGATCTGTTGCCGCTGCTTCTACAAAGATGGTGCAAATATATCCTGCCACAGCCCCAATACCACCGGCTATTATCCCATAGTAGGCGCCTTCCCACAAAAAGGTCTTATACAGGCTTGCCGTACTCATACCGATTGCGCGCTGCATCCCGATTTCCTGAATGCGGGTGTGAATATTGGTGTAGGTGGTATTGATGATGTTCAAAAGTCCAATCAACCCGATAAAGAGTATCAGTCCCCAAGCGATCAGCTTAATTTGCTGATAGCTTTCTTCCAGCTGTTTATCAGTGTTCTGATAGGAGAGCCAACGGCTTCCCGCTGTTTGCTCGCTGATTTGCTCTATTTTCTGCTCCACAGCCTGGGTATCCGCTCCCTCTTCTAAAATCGGGTACAGCTCTGAATAGGTGCTCTTTCCGGTCAGTTGATCATAAACCGTATCATACACCACCACTTGAACACCGTTGACAAAGCCTTCGTTATCCAATCCGATGGCATCACTATTTCCGAGCACTTTCAGTTCATTATTAGCAACTGAAATAGTATCTCCGGCTGTAAATGAGGTTGTTTCTATTTGTATTCCTTCATAAGATATTGCTATAGGATTTTTGACTAAACAAGCTTTTCCATCCTTCAACTCCTGTATCTCGTCTTTGGTGAGTGCTGGCTTAAGTGCTTTAAGACGTTCCTCATCGACTCCCACAATTTGCAGTGTTTCACTCGGTTTTAACTTAAAGCCTGCTTCAATAGGCAAAGTACCGTCTTTTGCCTGCATATAAAGGCTGTATTTTAAAGTAGACACCGAAGAAACTCCTTCCTGGGATTTTAGAGCCTCCACAACAGAGGGTATAAAACCGATTGAATCATTTGTAATAGAGTAATCTCCTAAATGAAGCTTCTGTACCGCTTGGGAGGCATCCAACAAGCCAGAAAAGGATTGAATTGCCACAAACACTGTAATGCTCATTACCAGAGACAAAATTGTTATAGCGGTTCTGCCTGCATTGCGTTTCAGGTTTAGTCTTGCGTAAAATGCTTCAAAATTCCGGATATGCTTCTCCCTTCGATTTTTTCGTTTTATTTTACTTGTTATCCCATGCATGGCAACGGTAGGGGAAACCCTTGCGGCATATCGTGCAGCAGGCAGAGCGGCAATAAAAGCAAATACTAAAGTAATAGCTGCACTAATAAGCAGAGGAAGCAGCTTACCTGTACTGTTCTGTGCGATCAATGTGCCAAGCTCTTCCGTGTTTTGGACCATAAAAATTTCCGGGGAGAACAGGCTGGTAGCCGCTTTTGTGATACCACCGGCAGATATTACCCCTAGAACAGCACCTATAGGAATACCTGCAAGGCATAGCAGGACAAGCTGTTCGGAAACCAAGCGGTAAAGCTGTCCCTGATGAGCGCCAATCGTCCGCAGAGTTCCATATGCCTTTATTCGTTTACTTACCGCGATTTTCAAAATGTTGTAGATGACAAGTCCCGCTGCCAATAAGACCAATGCACCAATCATGATACCGGCCATAAGCATGTAGGAAAAGCCGCTGCTTTCGTCCGAAACGCTATCTTCTTTATCATATGTGATGCCTAATGCGCTCAGGTAAAGCCAATTGTATTGGATGTGACTGTCGGGAGTTCCTGTTTTTTCGGCAAGATTGTTGACAGTCTGCTGAAAATTACGTTTATCTGCAGTGCGAAAATCCGTCGAATAGACCTGATATTTTACTGGAAGCCATTTCTCTGCGGTTCCTTGTCCGGCAATTCCAGTTACAACTCCTGAGCTGTAGCCGAGATAATTGCTTTTCATAATTCCGCACAAGGTGAATTTCGCTTGATATTCATAAGCTTCTTCCGTGTCCTGAAGAAGCGAAATACTCAAATTCAGCGTAACCATATCGCCGATATCACCGGAAAAGCCCAAGTATTCAAGCGCATCCTGGGGCAGGGCGATTTCCCCTGCTTTCTGGGGGAGATGTCCTTTGATAAGTTGTGAAACAGTTGGATAAACCGATAAGTCCTGCTCGTCATATTCTCTAAGCTGTAATGAGATTCCACTGTTCTTTAGCTTTGTGGTTCCAAGAGTCATACTACTGCCGACAAAAGAGAGCCGGTCATCTTTCTCAAGCAGGAGCTTTTGTTCCTCAGCCAAGTTGTGGAACGTGGCATACCGGTTTCCATTCAACATTCCGGCCTGCTGCTCCCGTAAGGTCTGCAAAATGCCCCAAGACTGACCAATCACCGTCGTCATCATAGTTGACAGTACAATGGCAATTAGAATGAGTGTAGATGTTACTTTTTGGGTTTTAAGCTCTTTCCAGGCAAGTGCATGATAAGATTTCATCGTGCCGTCACCTCCGAAAGTATCCCATCCACAATAGTAAGCTGGCGGTCTGCCATTTGTGCTATACGGCTGTCATGTGTGATGATGGCCAATGCCTTGCCAAATGTCTTCCAAATGTCTTTAAGTATTTCCACAACCTCATTACCGCTCTTGCTATCCAAATTACCTGTGGGTTCATCCGCAAAGATAACATCCGGCTTTGCAATCAGTGCCCTGGCAATAGCAACACGTTGCTGCTGCCCTCCCGAAAGCTCGCTGGGCAGATGGGATAATCGGTTGGTGATTCCCAAAAGTTCGGTAATTTGCTTCAAATAGGCTTCATCCGGCTGACGCTTGTCCAAAAGCAGGGGCATGATAATATTCTCTTTTGCAGTCAATACGGGCAGTAAATTAAATTGTTGAAAGATAAAGCCAATCCTGCGGCGGCGAAAAGCTGACAGTTCTTGATCCTTCATTTGATAAATATCTTTTCCATCAAATACGACTGTACCGGAGGTTGGCGTATCCAATCCGCTAATAATATGAAGCAGTGTGCTTTTTCCGCTGCCGGATGGTCCCATAATAGAAATAAAATCACTTGCTACAATTTCAAGATTTGCTCTGTTGAGGGCGTTCACCTTATTTTCACCGTTCCCATAATATTTTGATAAGTCTTTTCCTTTAATTATCATAAAAATACTCTCCTTCCGTTGATAAGGAGAGTTTATCAAGTAATTCTCAAAAATTACTCAAGTTCTAAAAACTTTAAATCTTGCTGTTACCAAAGCTCCGTCTTGGGTGTTTTTCAGCTGTAATGAACCGCTGTGTTTTTCACATAGGAGGCGACAAACATAGAGGCCCATGCCGAAATGAGAGCTATGGTCATTACCTTTATCACCACGGAGAAATGGCTCTGCTCCTTTGCGAAGGATTTCTTGCGGGAAACCCAGTCCATCATCCTGTACGGACAATACAAGCGTTTCCGCATCCAGCCTTAAGCCGACTTGTATTTTGGTTTTTGCGAACCTCACTGCATTCATAATCAGATTCTCAGCTATATTGAATACAATTGCCTTATCAAGCCAAACATTTTTTTGCAACGTTACGAATTGGTTTTCAACTTTTACTTCTATTTTAATGCTGGAATCCATTGTAAGTAGGCGAGCACTATCCGATAATTCTTTAATCACTGTTTCCAAACAAATATTATTAGGGGAGCATTGCAGTTCTTCCAGACGTTGTACACTGCTCATGGCTTCAATATAGGTTTCAATTCTGCCAGTATATTCTTCTATCAGCAATACGGAATCCTGTGCATTTTGGGATGACAATGTACCATTGGATAGTCCCTTTTTTAGTATTTTTGCAGAGCCTTTCAGCACGGTAACCGGATTACGAAGGTCATGGGAAAAAACCGCATTGAGACGCTTGCGCTCTTCCATCTGCCGCCAAAGCTCCCGGTTATTGTTCAAAAGCTCAAGACGCATTTTCTCAAAGGAATTGCATAGCTGACCAAGCTCATCCTTAGAAATGGACTGAATTGAAAAATCCAAATCATTTTGCATAATCCGCACTGCTCCGGCTTGCAACTCAGCAAGGGGTTTTTTTAATTTCAGGCGATAAAACACGAGACTGGCCGACAGCAAGCCTGTTGTTACAAAAAAAACCGGAAGTGCCAGTTGTAAAATCCCTAATGCGTGATACCAAAGGGGAATAGCATTATCAACCGTTGCCGCAGTCGGAATTATAATACCGTTGCCGTCTATTTTCATTTCTAATGGCGATCCATATTGCTGTAAAATTCTGCTGATGGCCATTACTGAAAAAGCACTTAAGATGAGGGCGATAAATAAAAACAGCATCGTTAAGTAAAAAAATGCTTTTTTCAAACTCATTTGCTTTAGCCGTTCCACTTATAACCTACCCCCCATATCGTTTTAATATAACTGTGGTTGGTATACGCAGCTAATTTTAAACGGATCTTTCGTATATGCTCCATGATGGTATCACTGCTGCCGTCACCCTCAATGCCCCATATGACTTCGTAAATACGTTCCCGGTCAAAAACTTGTCCAGCATTCACGGAAAGCAGCTCTACAATATCAAATTCTTTTTTTGATAACAGGATAAGATTAGTATTTATCGTTATCTCTCTTTTCAAATAGTCGATAGCCAGCTCGTCAAAAAATCGCACTACAGACCGTTCCTGCTTCCGCTGTTCACGGCGCAAATGTGCTTCCACTCGCGCCCCCAGCTCATCTATGTCAAAGGGCTTGACAATATAGTCATCCGCACCGGCCTGCAATCCTATAATTTTATCCTTGCTCTCGATACGGGCAGTGAGAAAAAGGACTGGGCAGGAGATGTGTTCACGAATACGCCGGCAAACAGAAATGCCGTCCATCTCCGGCATATTGATATCGAGCAAAATGATGTCCGGTTGGCAGGAGACTTTTTGAAGAGCCTCGTTACCATTATAAGCAGAATACACTTGGTATCCTGACATTTCAAAATAATTCTTCATCATTGTGACAATGCCTTTTTCATCATCAACAATCAATATTTTATGTTTCAAATAACACCCTCCCCTCAGCAGATACTATTATTACATGTAAATCTCAAGTTTTTCTCAATTTCTTTTTTCTCGATTTTCTTTCATTCTACCATCCGCAGGCTTTTCTACATTTTTAGGTATTGCCCATGAACGTCCAAAACGGATAACACCATTTAACTATATAGACAACTGCTTGATATTCGTTATTTTTAAAAGTTTATTTTTATATATAAACTATAGCATGAATTAACTGTTCTTTTGCAAGGATACTTTGGACTATTTTGGGAATGTAACGAACAAGGAGACACTGCTTTCTGCAGTGGCTCCATTTTGAGCTATATCATAGATTATTTGTGTGTTAGACGTTCAATATCTAATAATAGATTTTGATTTAGACATGAGGTATCTTTGACAATTCATTAAATAGATATTCATAACTAACACCTTCTGTATTAACCTCCACAAGAATATCATCGTAAAGCACAGAAAATCTCATATTTATAATGTTTTTGCCTGGGCCACCTTGCTCGTTGCGGGTATAACCACGCAGCTTCAAAATATCGATAGTAAGCTCTTCAATCTTGAAAATAGGATTTTCTATAATATTTGCTTTATCCCTCGGCATACTTTCTGCCCATGGGATAGGATAAAGTGACATGTCGTAAAGCTTTGTATCTTTTAGCGAAACAATTCTTTCTTTATCCTGTTCATTTAACTTTGAAATTGTGATTCTGATATCATCATAACCCCGCGACCAGCTTGATGACAAAAAGTCGCTATTCTGGTTAACAAAGCGTGTAGCATCATTAAAAGTATAATTATTTGGCACTTTTAGTAAATAGGCTCCAAAATCTTTTTCGCCATAAGCCTCAATTTCCGTCAGCCTGTCACTACGAAGCTTAGGCACGACGGGATTTTCCAGAACAGAAAGATCTGCCTTACCACCTAAAACTATATCTGCAATAATATTGGTGAAAAAATCCTTATCGTCTTTATTACCAATGTACTCAACATTGTAGGCAATATCATCGATTTTGAAATCTGCATAATAAATGTAGTTTAGCTGACCCTTACTGTTTTTGTCAGTAATAAAGATACCAGCTTCAATGTTCACGCCTTCAATTTCAGAAAAGATGGGCTCACCCTCAATCAGATAGCATTTTATCATTTCTCCCGGTGCGATAGTGACTTTTACATCCTTGCCATTAGCATTAAATCGTGCATCAATATTGAAAACTGATGCAGAACCTGATTTATACGAATAGTTAACTGTGCCGTCTATTTTATATTTTTTCGTAATGTCCTGAAATAACCCTTCTATTTGTGCGGAGGTTAATTCTTCCCAAAAATGACCTTCAATATGGATACTAGCGGCTATTTGACTATCAGCCTCATTAAAATAAAGTATATAACCCTTGTCGGAATGAGGGCCTTCGTTACCCACAATAGGCGGAATATTGTTTCCGGGAGATAAGGGCAAATGGTTTGAATAATTTGACCAGATTGTAAATACGGCAATAGTTAATGCAAAGCTCGCAGCAAGAGGCAGTACAAGCCTAATTGGTGACTTTTTCAGTTTATGTTCTTCTGCTTCTTTTATTAAACTATCATCCACATAGGTTAAACCTTTTAATAAATCATTTCCTTTCATATAGAAATTCCCTCCGTTTCTAAATATGCTCTTAATTTTATGCGTGTTCGATGAAGCGATGTTTTGACCTTACTTTCCGATACCTTGAGATGATTTGCTACATCAGATATTGGCTCGCAAAACCAATATCTGCGCATAAATATCAGCCTATGATTCTTAGATAAAGTATTCAAAAATATTGTCAGGGCATCTCCAATTGCTTTATCCTCAAACTCTGCATCGTTAAGTGTATCCGGGATACAGTTAGCTAGTTCATCAGAAAGGGTAACTGTTTCAAATTTTCGCTTCTTGGCATTCTGGTAATCTAACCTGTCGAAGCACAGATGCCTGCATATTTTAGAGATAAAAGCATAAAAGTAGGTTGGCTTTTGGGGCGGTACAGTATTCCATGTTTTTAAATAAGTATCATTTACACATTCCAGGGTATCTTCAATATTTTTCAAAATGTCAAAAGATAGATTATCAAGCTTTTTGCCATAAGCAATTTTGGTTTCTTTGATTGCCGCCTCATCTCGGGCAAAGTAAAGTTCGATTATTTTATTATCATCCATCAAAACACCTCCTTCACTTATATAGAGGGAAAAGTATAGCAAAAGGTTACACTATGGCCCCTTCAAATTTAAATTAACTTTTATGGGATGGTTATTTTATCTGTGCGTTTTGTTTCGTGATTACAGTTGACTTGCCAGATTCAAAAAATTTCTGAGTAACTGAAAAGTTGAATATGAATAGTAATACCGTTATCGCAACAATGGAAATCAAAATAATTGTAACCGCTTTCCAAATACGACGGCTTCGCTTATTTTTTTCGGCTAACAGTGCGTTGAGTTGCTCTAATTTTTGGGCTACAATGTTCCTATCGTTAGATGCCACTACTGTATCACCAAGAAGTGTGCTTACAGATGTTTCGAAAATTTCAGCAATCCGAATAAGAATGTCTGCGTCAGGTACCGAAAGACCTTTTTCCCATTTTGATATTGTCTGCCGAACTATATGCAATCGCTCTGCCAATTCCTCTTGTGAAAGCCCCTTTTCCTTACGAAGATTTTTAAGATTTTCACTAAACATATTTCCCGCCTCCTTTGCTTACCATTACGATACCTTATACTCAATCGTTGCAGCAAGCAATGCAGAATAACATCGTAACGAATTCCTGTTTGGGCGCTATATATAAACATTAATTGAAATAAATAAGTTCTACCGCACCAGCCAACCATAATCTTGTCTACAATCCACGATATAATCAACATATACTGTCTGATCCTTAATCTGATACAGAATCAAATACCATTTCTCAACGGACATCTTGTGAACTTATTCAGCGGTATAAATTCTGTGTTGAGAAATGGAAATCGCTCCGGCATCCATTAATTCATTCTTTGTCCTGCGGGCAGCAGTGGGGCTTTTCTGAGCCAGAAAACGAACATGGCCCGCCATTATTATTGATATTATTGAAAGTTTTTAACAGCATCTATAAATGTAGGAGGATTTATTATATTGCTTCCATCATCTGCTGTAGTGCATGTATCAAAGAGAATCTGAAGGATTTGCTCATTGTTTAAAGTTGGGTTTACTTGCCACCCTAATGCCAATACACCTGCAGCATAAGGTATACCCCAGCTTAAGCCGCCTTGCCCGGTATATTGATATGATGGAGAACCTTCAAAATATAAACCCTCACTTAAAATATAAATAATTAATCTTTTGCAGATAGTTGGTGTGACAGGATTAAATAATCATCATCGTGTTTCCTTAAAGTAAGTGTCACGGATTCACTAAACAGGCGGACTATGTTTCCCTCGGTTTCCCCCCTGGTACATTGAAAGACACCGGCGGCAAAATCACTGGTGAAATTATAATATGCATTATATTCTTCAAGAAATATAAGGCTTTCAGTACCTATACCGCTTATATCATCTAATGTTATATCCATATATTGTTGCAGCTCTTTGTTTATGGTTTCAACATGAAAAGCATGTATAGGAACAGGCATGCTTTTAAAATCCCTGTCAGTACCAAAGGGCCAGTTCTTTTCATTTTTGAGTGCATCAAATTCATCACCATCTTGAACATCTCTGTCCGGTGTAAAATAGCTAAGAAATTCGGCGAGATTAATATCTTCAGGCTTGTCGTAATAAGATGTAAAGAAGTTGCTGATAGGGTTAACGTAGCCTATGCCCTGTTCATCAACAAGTATTGGCTTAAAAGACTCATTGAAACTTTCAATTTCAATATCCGTCAAAGGAATAATATTTATATTTTCATCTTTTGTTTTACCATTATTGACACAACCGATTGCGGCTATTAAAACCGCTAGTAGTATTATTAGTATTTTTAATTTATGATTTTTCATTTTTACCCCCAGAGTTTTATTAAACAGAATTTCGCGGTTTCATTTATATTTTGTTTCAGACATTAAGATTTGTCAACAAATAAAACAAGTGTATATCATATTGACACTATTGTTTTAAGATGTCAGACTGAGTTTAGTCAAACAATGTTCCGCAGGAAGGTCAGTAAACTGTAAAATAATAAGTTCGGATGGATGGTTCATCATTGAAAATGGGCAATGCTGAGGTCTGCTTAGCCTATGTAAAAAAGGAGATAGAAGTAAATGAATAAAAAGCTAACATTAATAATTATTTTGCTTGGTATCATTCTTTTGGTTTTAGCAGGGTGTCGATCCTCTAATAACCCAATTGGTATAACATCCCTAAATATTGCTGATTTTTATGGAGAATACACATTTGATGAAGTGGTATATATGCGTAAGTCCCCTATAATAAGTGAAGAACAATATAAGAATGACTTAGAGACAGTAACAGAAACTTTCAAAGCTGCGCAGTTTTCAATAAAAGAAAATTACTTCCATGAAACAACAGGAACATTTGGAGAGAGTCCGGTAGAAGGTTTTGAGTTTATAACCGTAAAAGACTACGGAGATAAATATTATGATGATTTAGTTAGGAAAGATATAGAGGATTTTGAGGGTCTGGATTCAATATTTGATTATGATGATATTAAAAAGCAATTAAATGTCAATGAAATCAAACATTATATTATGTATGAAGAGGGTGGGGTTTTATCAAATCCTTTGTTTTATATAACCAAAGACAATATTTTTCTTGCCATGGAAACCGTATCCTATGGAGATACGGAAGATAGTTTGAAAGGGTATACCCATTATTTATTGAGACTTAAGGCAAATTAACAATGAGTTTAGCAGTGAGGTTTTTCTGAGCCAGAAAACGAACATGAACCGGGATTATAACGAGGTGGATTTATCGGGTAGCTATGGATAGAATCCCAGATTGATTTACCAAGTTAATATTAAAAAAGCAAACCGGGAAAAATAAAAAAATTATGGAGGTATTAGAAATGAAATTTTTATGGACGACAATTTCAGTAAAGAGCATGGAAGAATCCTTGGCATTTTATCAGGATATCGTGGGGTTATCTATATCAAGAAGATTTCCAACGGGATCAAATGGCGAAATAGTGTTCCTAGGCGGAGGCGAGACAAAGGTTGAGCTTATATATGATGGCTCAGGCAAAGATGTAGTCATAGGAGCTGATATCTCCTTAGGTTTTGAAGTAGATTGTCTAGAGGAGAAAATGGATTTTATTAAAGAAAAAGGTTTAAAGGTAGATAGCGGTCCTTTTCAACCGAATCCAGGGGTGAAGTTTTTCTTTGTTAGGGATCCTAATGGTCTAAGAATACAATTTGTAGAAAATATTGTATAGACCATATCAGAAAGACGGGGGTATTTACATGCACACAGAGATACCATTATCCCCGGGTGTCAGGAATCCTGACATATACACATAACGCAATAAGATATAGAGTTCTTAAAAACGGAGAAAATACTAAAACAAAGGGGAGATATAATGAAAGCATTACTGGTAATTGATATGCTGGAGGATTTTATTGATGAAAAAGGCCTATTGACAACAGGAGAAGCAGGAACCGTCATAATAGATTTTATCAAAGAAAAAATAACTGAATATAGAAAAGGCGGAAACCCAATTATCTACATATGCGATAATCACGAAACTGACGATAAGGAGTTCGATATGTTCCCGTCTCATTGTGTCTCAGGTACTAAAGGCAGTGAAATTATATCCGAGTTGCAGCCGGAAAAAGGTGATAAAATAATAAAAAAAAGAAGATATAGTTCTTTTTTTGGTACTGACTTGGATTTGTATTTAAGAGAAAAGAAGATCAGGGAAATGTCCTTGGTGGGAGTATGCACAAATATATGCGTGCTGTACACGGCAGCAGATGCAAGAAATTTATCTTACGACGTAAACATATATGAGGCTGGTGTGGCATCCTTCGATAAAAAGGCTCATGAGTTTGCTCTAAAGGAAATGAAGTCGACACTTGGTTGCAATGTGCTATAAGATGGAATTTTGACAGACTTATTGAAGCTGAAGAGATACAAAATACTCGTAGACGATTTGAATTTCCCTTCGGATATTCATGCTGCAGTGAGTCAAGTGAAGCTAAAAGGATATACCCCGGAAGAAGCAATAAAATAGGATATAAGGCAGTTTTAAAGGGTAAAGAAGTATTGCCTCTTAGAACCGGCAATCCTCCCGGGGAACTCGTAAAATAAAAATAAAAGAACAGGCATGGGCAGTTGTGTTTTTTGTATATTTATCATTACACCTTTTTGTTATCGGGTGGATGATTTATCGCTGAAAGTGGACAATGCAAAGGTCTTTAGCAGATATTAGAATTATATTTATGGTTTCTCTTCTTCGATAACTATGTAGGATACCCCATTTATCATTTTGCTTGTCCCATCAATATTTTTGTTTTCTATTTCATATTTATCGTTCACAATATCCTTTGCTATTCCTGTATATGTGGTCAGTAATTCTCCAAAGCCAATGCTGTTCATCATATTGCTGCTTAACGCTTTTAACAAGTCCGGTATTTTATTTATGTTACCTATAGTACCATGCTGTTTTATAAAAGCATTTAAAAAAGCCAATTGGTTTTTTTTACGGTCTACATCAAATCTTATACCATTTTCATCATAGCCTTGCCTAAACCTTACAAAACCTTCAGCTTGGTTACCATCAAGAAGCTGTGATCCTTTTTGCAGATGTATGGATAAATCCTGTGAAGGGTCATCATAGTCCATATTGTAAGGAACATATATATTGACACCGCCATATAAATTCACTATTTTTCTAAAACCAGAAAGGTTTATTTTTATATAATCATCCACATCTATTGCAAATTTTTCTTTAATGACATCTGCTAAAAAACTGATGGAGTTTGCCTTAAACTTTCCTTCGTATTCCATCAAAGCACCTACATAATGGGCAGCATTCAGCTTATATATACCTGCTGCTTTTGTTTTTCCGGCAGCTGCAAGAGCATCCTTTACGGTTTGACTATAATCTATGTACAGATCACGTGGTAGCATTATTATGGAAAGTTTTTTATTTTTCTTATCAATACTTATTAATCCAATTGTGTCATAGAGACTGTTTTCCTTGTCTTCACCTAAAAATAATATATTTATGGCACCTTGTTCCACCAGATTCTTTGTGTATTCTTCGCTGAGCATCGCTTCTTTACTTAATATTGATTTATCAATTAAATCAAATTCCGTAATATCATACTTATCCATAGAAGAAACATTTTCATCTGCATAACTTTTTAATACTTCCTTATCATAGTCAGCAGATCTATTTTTATGTACAACATAGGAAACAAAAGAAGAGGTTAAAACAACTAAAATAATGCTTACGGCAATTCGGAAAACAGTATTTCTATTTGATTTCATAAAGTGTCAGTCTCCTTAATGTTGTAATAAAAATCAGGATGGATATATTATCTCACTTATCCATTCATAAATCAAAGACTGGCAGGATAAAATTACATCAATACTATGGCAGCCATAAAACAACATAATATGTATAAACATATTTGTGATATGATATAGAGGCAGTACAGTGTTTGAATTAATGCAAAGATAAAAGTAGCGGCAAACAGAGGTTTTAAGTTATATAGTTTATTCACGGCTTTGCTTGGTAGTTAGTAAGGAGGATTATAAAATGAAATGCCCGGAATGTGGTGAAGATATGCAGCCCGGTTATCTGCACTTTTTGTCATTTGCATAATAGTAGATTGATGTGCAGCGACTTTTTTAATGGAGACCATCCTGTTCCCGATGGTTGCTCTAAAAAATATATCACACAGAAAAAGAGTTCCAGACCTAAGAATAGGTAAATTCGTTCACNNACCTATTCTAAGATCCTCCACAAAAATTCTGCTTAGATATATTTTTTAGATGCTTTATAGCATCACATAGGTTTTGGCGCTAATAAAAGGAACGATGTAATTTTACGAATGGGCTTTAAAGGAGAATTGATTGAAGGTGCAGAAAACTATAATGGAGAAATTGAAATTTTTTTAAAATTAGTATATGAAAATATAATATAATAAAATAAAGAAGATATGCTATCAGTTTAGAAAAAAGCAAGTAATTTAGATTTAGGAGGGGTCTTAAATGAAAAAGATGTTTAGTCCGGTTATAGTTTTGTTAGTGATACTCGCAGTTATAGCTATATCTATTTTTGGCTCATATAACGGTTTGGTTTCTTCCGATGAGGCTGTGACGAGTTCCTGGAGCCAGGTAGAAAACCAGCTTCAGCGCAGGATGGATTTGATTCCTAATATGGTCAGCACAGTTAAGGGTTTTGCTTCCCATGAGGAAAAAATATTTACCGAGGTTACAAAAGCCAGGGAAAAACTTATTGGTGCAGGTACAGTGGGTGACATGGCTAAGGCGGATCAGGAACTTACGGGATCGCTGTCCAGACTCCTTGCAATAGCAGAAAACTATCCGGAGCTTAAGGCAGATGCAAATTTCAGGCAGCTTTCCGATGAGCTCGCAGGGACAGAAAACCGTATAGCTGTTTCCCGTATGGATTATAATAATGCAGTTCAGTCATATAATGTTAAAATAAGAAGATTTCCCACTTCTATTATAGCGGGGATGTTCAATTTTCAACAAAGAGACTATTTTCAGGCGGCTGAGGGAGCCAAGGAGGTTCCCAAGGTAGATTTTTAGTTTATAGGCGGTGATACATTTTGACTAAATACAACAAGAATTTAAAAAGAAAAGCAAGTTTTAAATATTATAAGGTTAAATTATCGGTGTTTTTATTGATAACTATGACCCTCACTTTGGCATGCGGTTTTTTAGTTTTTGCACAGGTTATTCCGGTGAAACCTGCGACAAATACATTTGTTTTTGATTATGCCGGCATGGTAAATAAAAGTGATATTCAGGAAATGCAGAGGGTCGGTAAAGTAATTGAAGACAAAACAAAAGCTCAGATTGCAGCAGTCATTGTAAAAGATTTGTCGGGAATGGAGATAGAGGACTATGCTGTTAAGCTGTTCAGGGATTGGGGTATAGGTGATAAGAATAAAAACAATGGTGTTTTGATTTTAGTTAATGAGGAGAGCCTGTTGAAAAATCAGCGGGGCCGAATTCGTATAGAAGTCGGGTACGGTCTGGAAGGGGCAATTAATGACGGTAAAGCAGGGGCTATTCTTGATGATTATGCCATGACTGCTTTTGAAGACAAGGATTTTTCAAAAGGTGTTAAAGACACCTTTATGGCGGTGGCCTCGGAGGTTGCAAAAGAATATGATTTGGATCTGGAAAAAGAAGGCCTTTTCGGGTTGCAAAACTACCCTGTAGATGATATTAATGAAATTCCGATGTGGATAGTGGTGGTAGTCTTACTTATTATCTTTTTATTAATCAGAAGAGGGTTTAAAAAAGGTGGCAATTACAGAGGTAGGGGAGGCTATTACGGCGGCTTCGGTGGTTTTAGTGGCGGTTCGGGCAGATCCGGTGGCTTTGGCGGCGGTGGCTTTGGAGGAGGCGGTTTTGGCGGAGGCAGAAGCGGCGGCGGCGGTGCCAGTAGGTAACAAAAGTCAGTTGTTTTAATGGAACTACCGGTGTTCAAAATGACTGCCATATTTTATTGGACAATACTCAATAATTATAAATAAATAAAAGTTAAATGAAAGAAAAGGAGTTGATATTATGGATCCTAAGTTTGAACCATTATTTACCCCTTGGAAAGTCGGCAATGTGGAAATCAAAAACCGTATTGTTCTTTGCCCTATGGGTGGCACTTCTTTGTTTGGTTGGATGGAGCCCAATCATTTTGATAAGGAGGCTGCCCACTTTTTTTTGGAAAGGGCCAAAAATAATGTAGGGCTCATTATACCCGGTATTGCTCCCATTAAGGATACCATAGGCGGGCGGTGGCTGTGGAAGAACAAAAAAATGTTTCGGGATCTTAAGATTTTTATGGATGAAATACATAAGACCGGGGCTAAGCTTTTTGTTCAGATGACCGCCGGGATGGGACGTTCCTGGGCTATTACTGACCACTTAGTTATGCTTCATAACAATCCGCTTTTGCATGCTTTGGCAAAACCAATTATAGATGTGCAGTATCAATCTGCAAGCCCAAGCGAATTACCATCTCGCTGGTCGGACAAGGTTATGTGCCGTGAAATTACCCTGCAGGAAATCCGTGAGATAATAGACGGCTTTGCCAAAACCGCAAAGTTATGCATGGATGCAGGCGTCGATGGCGTGGAGGTACACGCAGTCCATGAAGGCTATCTGTTGGATCAGTTTACTATGGAATATACAAATAAACGTACAGATGAATATGGCGGCTCCTTTGAAAACAGATATCGTTTTCCTGTGGAGATTGTGCAGGCTATCAAAGAAACCTGCGGTAAGGATTTCCCGGTATCATTGAGATATTCCGCGGTTTCAAAGATGAAGGATTTTCGCTATGGTGCACTTCCTGGAGAAGATTACACCGAGGTTGGCCGAGACTTGGAGGAAAGTGAAAAGGCAGTGAAGTATTTACAGGATGCGGGTTATGATATGCTAAACGCTGATAACGGCACCTATGATTCCTGGTACTGGGCACATCCGCCTATGTATATGCCAAAGAACTGTAATCTGGAAGATGTGGCACACATTAAAAAATTTGTTGATATACCTGTAGTCTGTGCGGGGCGTATGGAGCCGGAAGTGGGGGCAGAAGCAATTGCTGAAGGCCGCATCGACGGCGCGGGTTTTGCCCGTCAGTTTTTGGCCGACGGAGAATGGGTCACAAAGCTTATTGAAGACAGGTTGGATGATATAAGGCCTTGCATATGCTGTCACAATGCCTGTTTCAATTTCAGCCACTACAAAGGTGTGGCCAACGATCAATCCATCTATGATGCGGCACATATTGCGCGCTGTGTCCTTGACCCCAGGACCATGCAGTCCAAAAAATATAAAATTATCCCGACGGCAAACAGCAAAAAAATTGCTGTTATAGGCGGGGGCATCGGCGGTATGGAAACGGCAATAGTGGCTGCAAAACGGGGACATACCGTCACATTATATGAAAAAGGCGATGAATTGGGAGGCGTATTCAATTGGGCGGCGGTTCCGTCTTTTAAAGAAAAGGACAGAGAGCTTTTGACCTGGTATCAAAGGGAAATTGCCAAATACCCGAAGATAGAAATCAGGCTCAATACTGAAATAAAAGATATAGATGCATTAGATGCAGATGAAATTGTGGTGGCCACGGGAGCCAAATCCATCCGCTTGCCGGTTAAAGGTTTTGAAAAGGGAATAGAGGCCATCGAATACCTGTCCGGGGAAAAGAAAGTAGGAGAAAACGTGGTAATTATCGGCGGCGGCCTCACCGGTTGTGAAATAGCTTACGAACTGTATCTGAAAGGTAAAAAACCCGCTATCGTTGAAATGAAACAGGACCTTATAGCAGTTACCGGTGTATGTCTGGCCAATTCCAGTTACCTGCGGGATTTCTTCAAAACCTATGAGGTACCGGTGTATTTGGAAACAAAACTAAAGGAAATACTTGATGATGGCGTCCTGGTTACGGACAAAGATGGCAAAGATTTTAAAATTGAGGCAGACAGTGTCATTTTGTCAGTGGGCTATAAACCTATGCCCCTCCAGGGTTCGGGCAGCCGTGGTAAAACTGTAGGAGATGCGGTGAAGGTTGGCAACTTGAGAACGGTGATTTGGAGTGCCTGGGATGTGGGCATGAAGTTGTAAAAAAGGAGTGATGAAGGCTATGCAGCTTACTTTGGAACAACAACAGATATTAGACGGAAGTCAGGGTGAGACACTTTCCAAGGTTATGAAGACTTTGGTGATGTATGGAGAAGCTTTTGGCGCGGAAAAAATGGTACCCGTTGATAGTGAAAAGGGGCACTTGGTCACAAGTTTCGGATTATCGGTTATGAAGCCGGTGTATGAATTAATGGACCAGCTTATTGAAGCCGGGGCCCTTTCCAAACAGCCTTTTTCCGTAGACCCCCGTCCCCTTGACAAGAACGTGCCGGCGAATTTGTTGCAAAATATATTTTTTAAAGTGATGTATTCAAAGCAGAAAGACTATGATGTGCAGCTGCAAAAGTTGGGCATTATGTCTGATGACGCTTATACATGCACCTGCTATATGGATCAGGTGGGGAACATTCCTAAATACGGGGAAGTTCTGTCTTGGGCAGAATCCAGTGCCGTGGTATACGCAAACAGCGTATGTGGGGCCCGTTGCAATCGTAATTCAGGGATTTTGGAGCTTTTCGGAAGCATAGTAGGATATGTACCGTATTTCGGGCTGTTAACGGATGAAGGTCGCCGTGCTAACTGGATAATAGAAGTAAAAACGGATAAAAAGCCGGAAGCTCAGGTACTGGGCAGTGCCATCGGCATGAAGGTCATGGAAGATGTACCTTATGTGAAAGGGCTGGATAAATGGTTGGGAACCGAGCTTACTCAAGAGGCTAAAGATTATTTGAAAGATTTTGGTGCCGCCACAGCAAGTAACGGTGCGGTGGGATTGTATCATATAGAAAATCTGACTCCCGAGGCGGTGGAAAAGGGTGAGGGATTGATTACAGAGGGGGCTAAAACTTATGTGGTAGATGATGCAGAGCTCGAACGGGTGAAAAACAACTATCCGATAGTATGGAAGGACAGAAATACCGAGCCAAAACTATGCTTTATCGGCTGTCCTCATCTTTCGCTGAACCAGTTGAAGGACTGGACAACCAGATTGTCGGATTCTCTCAAGGCTCAAGGACGTGGCAAAGTAGCCGTCCCAACGGTGTTTACGACAGCTCCCGCAGTACTTGCGGCTTTTAATGATACCCCCGAAAAAGATACTTTAAAAAACATGGGGGTAGTGGTCAGCAGCATTTGCCCCTTGATGTATATGAATAACCCGCTGTGCGGTAAAATGCCTGTAATTACGAATTCAAATAAACTGCGTACTTATACCACCGCACGATACTATACCGACGGGGATATTCTAAAGAAACTTTCCGGGGAGGTGTGCTGATATGAAGCGATTTCAAGGACGTGTAGTGGTGCCCGGTACAGTAGAGGCAGAGGCCCTTGTTTCCCGAGGTGGTTTTAATACCTTGGCCAGCTTTCAAAAAAGTCTCATGTTTGGTGACAAAAAAGCCACTTGCTCGGACCAAAACAATCCGGATTTATATAACAAGGCTATGTACGGTAAAGCCTTGTGCCTGCCTCAAACCATAGGCTCCACAACAGGGGGTATGGTGTTATACTGTGCTGCGGCCCTATCCCGGCAGCCGGCATGTCTGCTGTTCAGTAAGCCTATTGATTCTTTAGCGGCAGCTGGGGTGATATTGGCTGATGTATGGACTGATGCATCCATGCCAACTGTGGATAGCCTTGGTGATGAATTTTTGCAGGCAGTGGAAACAGGCATGACTGTTACCGTGGGGGAAGATGGTGTCGTGGTTATAAAGTGATGTAGCTATTTTTTGTATCAATCAAAAAAGCTTGCCCTTCAACTGAAGAGGGGTAGGCTTTTGCTTTTCAAATTTTAAGTTTTTAAAACTGCATAGGCATTTTTTTATGCAAATATGTTTCTTATGGATTCTATCCCACAAGCAAGAAATTGACTATTTAACAGTGGAATGCTAACTGATATAATTAGGTGTGACAGTTAAAAAGCAATAAGCATGAAAAAAGTTATCTATGGATAGGGTATAGAATAATAATATATTAATGATGAGGGAGTGATCAATGTGGGTATATTTAAAGCAGGGATAGGAGCCTTTGGCGGCGTAATGGCAGACCAATGGCGCGATTTTTTCTATAGTGAATCCATGCCGGTGGATGTATTAGTAGCCAAAGGTCAAAAAAGGGTCGGAGGCAGGAGCTCCAATACAAAAGGCGAAAACAACATCATATCGAACGGTTCAATAATTGCGGTTGCAGACGGTCAATGTATGATTATTGTGGATCAAGGAAAGGTAGTGGACATTTGCGCTGAGCCGGGCGAATTTGTTTATGACACTTCCACAGAGCCTACACTTTTATATGGCGGATTAAATAAAGAAAATATTAAGGCGGTTTTTTCTCAAATAGGTAAGCGTTTTACTTTTGGCGGCGATCCGGGAAAAGATCAGAGAGTATACTATTTCAATACAAAAGAATTGGTAGGAAACAAATATGGTACTCCAAGTCCTGTACCTTTTAGAGTTGTGGATGAAAGAGCCGGCATTGATATTGATATAGGAATAAGATGTTTCGGAGAATACAGTTATAAAATAACCAACCCGATGTTGTTTTATACCAATGTTACGGGAAATGTAGAGAGAGATTATAATAGAAGCGAAATAGATGGGCAATTAAAGTCCGAGCTTATGTCAGCGCTACAACCGGCTTTTGCAAAGATTTCACAAATGGGAATACGCTACAGCGCACTGCCGGGACATACGGAAGAAATAGCCAATGCAATTAATGAAGTATTGTCGGCAAAATGGAGCGAACTTAGGGGGCTTGAGATCATTTCCTTTGGTGTTTCCTCAGTCAAAGCATCAGATGAAGATGAAAAAATGATAAAGGAATTGCAGAGAAATGCGGCTTTTATGGACCCCACCAGAGCAGCGGCACATCTTGTCGGTTCCCAGGCAGCAGCTATGCAATCGGCAGCAAGTAATCCAACGGCAGGGCCTGCTATGGCGTTTATGGGAATGGGAATGGCGCAAAATGTAGGAGGAATGAATGCACAAGGTTTATACGGCATGGGCCAACAAGGACAGCAACCGCCGACTCAACCTCAAACACCTCAAACTACACCGCCACCGGTGGTAGCAGGATGGATATGTGCATCATGCGGGCACCGGGGCAATATAGGGAAATTCTGTGCTGAATGCGGCAAACCCCAACCTGCGCAGGAAGGCTGGGCTTGCTCCTGCGGTGCGGTGAATAAGGTCAACTTCTGTCAGGAGTGTGGCAAACCAAAGCCTGCCGGGGCGCCTTTGTATAAATGTGATAAATGCGGTTGGGAACCGAAGGATCTCAATAATCCACCCAAATTCTGTCCGGAATGTGGGGATGTATTTGACGAAAAGGATCAGCAATAATATAGATAATGTCATATTATGTAAAACATCTTGTAGGGGCGGTCTTTGACCGCCAGCTACGAATAGCCCCACGCCTTGCTATAGGTGGTTGTTTTTTCTTAAAATATCACTTGGTTTACTATGGTATCTGAGCGCAGCGAAGGATCTTAATCCTTCCGGCAGGATTTAAAATGTTGGTTCAGAAGGTATAAAATTTAGCGTTAGATATACATAATTTGTGTGGTTTGTAATAAAGGGGGAGATAACAATAAGCGTGCAAGTAACCAATTACAAATGCCCGTCCTGTACGGGTCCCCTTAAATTTTCTTCTGAAAGCGGTAAGCTTCAGTGTGAATATTGTGAAAATGTTTACGATGTAGCAACTATTGAAGCTCTATATGAAGACGCAAATAAAGCAGCTGCAGAGGCCAAAGAGCCTCAGTGGGATATTGATGCTGCCGGCTCTCCATGGAGTGAGATGGAAGCCAAGGGCTTAAAGGTATATAACTGCCCCTCCTGCGGAGCAGAAATAATAACAGATGAAACTACAGCCGCCACCAGTTGCCTTTATTGCGGAAATCCTACCGTTGTACCGGGACAATTGGGCGGGAATCTAAAACCGGATTATGTAATACCTTTTAAACTCAATAAAGTGGCAGCTATGAAGGCCTTGAAGAACCATTATAATAAAAAGCTGCTACTCCCAAAAGAATTTAAAGACGAAAATCATATTGAAGAAATCAAAGGCGTATATGTGCCTTTTTGGCTCTTTGATTGTGATGCTGATGCCTATATACAATATAACGGGCAAAAAGTTCGAATGTGGAGCTCTGGAGATTATGATGTTACGGAGACCTCTCATTATAGAGTAACACGCGAGGGTGAGATATACTTCCAAAAAGTACCTGCGGATGGTTCCACAAAGATGCCCGATGCCCATATGGATGCTATTGAACCCTATGATTACAGTGAAATGGTGCCCTTTTCCACGGCTTATTTGCCCGGATTTTTCGCTGATAAATATGATGTGGATGCGGAGGAAAGCGCCCAAAGAGTCAATGTCAGGATGAAAAACAGCACCACAGATGCATTTGCTCAAACAGTGAGTGAATATACTACTTGCAGCGTGAACCGGGCGGACATAGAAATGAAACAAGGGTCAATTAAATATGCTTTGCTGCCTGTATGGCTTTTGGCAACCAAATGGAAAGGCAACAATTATTTATTTGCCATGAATGGGCAGACAGGCAAGCTCATAGGTGACCTGCCTATTTCCAAAAGCAAACTTTTTGGTTGGTTTTTCGGTATTTGGGGCGGGATGGCTGCTTTAATGGGCATAGCAATGTTCTTTCTGGGCTTTATTTAGGAGGTGGAGAGAATGAGAAAAAGAATACCTAATATTTGCTTACTAATGCTACTGATCTTATCCTTATTCAGTCCACTATATTTATTTGCGGGATCAGGAGAATTGGACTATGTCACCGACGGGGCAGGGCTTTTGACAGAAGATGAACGGGTTGAATTAAATGATAAGGCCAAAGAGGCTTCCGAAAGATATGACTGTGACATTATGATAATAACTGTTGATGACAAAGGGGATGCCCATATAGAAGACTATGCTCAGACAATCTATGATCAATACGATTTGGGTTACGGCGAAGATAGAAGCGGTATAATGCTTATAATCAGCATGGCAGAGCGGGATTACGATATAATGGCACACGGCTATGGCAATGTGGCTTTCACAGACTACGGGAAGGACAGACTGGCGGATATGTTTTTGCCGGGTTTGTCTATGGGTGACTATTACAGCAGTTTTAATGTTTTTATAGAAACCTGTAATAGTTATCTTGAGTCGGCGCGGTTTGGAGAGCCTATAGATATAAGGACTGATCCCGATAGTAAAAAGAAAACAGGCAGAATAGTTTTAGCAATAGTGCCTTTTATTATTGCACTTTTAACTGTAGTTGTTCAAAGTAGCAAGATGAAAACTGCAAAAATAAAACTCAGGGCAAACGAATACATCACCGATGAAGGATTGAAACTGACGGGCAGGGAAGATATATTTCTGTATAGGAACGTTATACGCACAAAACGGGAAAAGGCCAAGAGTTCGTCCGGGGGAACAACTATTAATTCCCACGGTTCCTCACATAAATCAGGAAAGTTTTAAATAGACTCAGGTATCGATCAATATTCTCATAGTTTATTTACTTTGAATATTTTATAAAAAGGAATATAATTGAATGTATCTAATAAAAAATGTCATTATTTGCGAGAAAATTAATAAATGTAAATGAGGTGATCTCAGGAACTCGTACTAAGGGGTATGCATGAATCAGATATAGCGGCAACGAAAACTGAATCATGTAATCAATATAAAAAAGGGGATGTAGAATTATATGAGGCGAAAAATTATTTGCCTATTACTGTCATTTGTCATGATAATCGGTCTTATACCTACTTTTAATACAACCGTCTCAGCAGCAGCGGCTGACGTCGATATGGATGCTCTCACCGCCTTGGGTATTGATACCGGCGAAGCACCGGAGGGCTATGACCCGTACAGTACGGACAACCCCTATGGCAGAAATACTATCCAGGTGGCCCCTGTCAACGAGCTTTATAAGGTCGGGTTGGATACAAAGGTGCAATATGGCGAGTCTTATAATTACGGCACAAGCACACTCCAAAGCGGCGGAAACACTGCCGGGCATGAAGAAACAAAAACCGGTGTTGAGATGCACTCAGTCCTATACGGACATAACCAGTGGGACAAGGATGAGGAATACATTTTAGGGTCCGGAGAGTCTAAAAGCCTGTTCAGTGGAGGTACCACTGCTACTGTAGGGAATTATACATTAATCAGTTCAGGTACAATAAAGGATATAAATGCTTCCAATATTCCAGGAAACGGTTACTTGAAAGAAGCTAAAAATGCCTATACACAGTTTGACAGTTTTAAATATGCCATGTCCTCCGTGACAACGGGGAATTTTGATGGCAACAAGGAAGGCCTAAAGGCTCAGACAGCAATGGTTTATACCGCCGAATACAGTAAAAACGGAGGACTATATCTTCGCTTTGGAAATGCGGCATCGGATAATTACGGCTCAAATGCAAAAGAGCTTTTAAGTACAGCAAAAGAAATTGGAAATCCGGATTTAAAATATGAAGGTGAGCTTGTCGAAAACTTTGCCGAAAATCCATACCAATTACGCAACTATCTTCAGATTACAACAGGTGACTGGAATAATGACGGCTTGGACGAGGTAGCAGTCTATATACCGGAAAAGGGTAATTCACGTATCATTATTTATGCATTGCAGCTGACGGAAAGCGATAACAAATCCGAAGCATTTAAGAATCCTGACAAGTGGAAAGTTGCATGGACTTATTACCTTCGCGAGGGTGATGTGGTTTCCAATATGGTGTCTTTCACAAACGGTGATGTGAATCAGGATGGTATAGATGATTTGGCGGGTACCTGGGGTTATTATTACGGACCTGAACAGAACAAAGGTTCCAAGGCTGTTGTTATGTTTGGTGGCAAGGGCAGCAAAATGTTACAAAAATCACAGGAATTTGACCTGACCTATGGGACATCCAATATTGTTCGTGCATCCTTTGCATACGGTGATATGGCCGGTGCAAACAGCAAGTCGCTTATATTGTGCGGGCAATCCGATGCGGATCTTCGTGCCGGAAATACACAAACCCGCTATGCAGCCCTTTATGACTGGAATGGTAATTCTTTTGTCACAAACATAAAGCAGAATTTCGATTTGTTTGAACATGATGGGGACAGTTATACCTGGACTGTTATGGGTACCAGGTCCGAGCCCCAAAAAGATAAGTTTTATTCACTGCCTTTTTGTGTATCCAATACGGCAATGATCGGGCAAGGTCTTGGCAAAGGTGGCGACTTGCTTTATTTTGACAGCTTGATCATAGAGTATACGGAGGATGGGCTCAAACTAAAAGAAGCTTGGGATAATACTGTCGCCATGCAATCAGATATAAGTAACTGTGTTGATTATGTGGAGTACGATGGGGTAGCCGGAGATCTGACAGGGAAAACCGGGGCAAGTACCTTTGCAACTATGATTCAGACACTTTCTGATAACAAAAGGCAAGGGACGGCCTCTTATACTGTTGAAGGTTCCGTTACTTTACCTAAATATGAGGTTCAAAGTTATTATAAAAACTGGTTTTGTAAAATTTTTAAAATAAAAAGTTATCGAATTGTACAAAACGGGACAATAACGACCTCATCTGTGAGCCCGGTAGAGGTTGAGTATCCAAAACTTGAAATGGGTAAGGCTTATATGGTAACGGTAGATCCAACTGATAAAATAAGGCGTACAGAAGAAGACTTTTCAACAGGCATTTGTCTTGCCAACACGGATAGGGACTCCAGCTACATGAGTTACAGCGGCAGGCACTACTTTACATATACCGACCCGGAGGTGCTGACAGTTCTGGCTTCCCCACCCTATTTTAAGGACCTTTTAGACAGGGATGACCTATCGGGAAACTATGGGGAGTCAACGACGAGCTATTCCTCAACAAAAGGTTCCGGGTCAGGAAGCACATCATCCGTCACTATAAGTGTAGGTGCCTATGTGTCTTATGAGCAGGATTTTAAAGTTTTCGGCGTTACTGTGGCTTCTGTGGAAGCGGAAGCCGTAGTAAAAGCCGGATTCACATGGGATACGGAGACCACCAGCACTTTGGAACAGACAATAACATACACAGCTTCCTCCGGTGAAGATATGGTTGCCTTTTATTCCATACCCATGGAAATCTATGAGTATAAATCTTATGTTCCCGATGGCAGCGGAGAATATGATGAAGTTCTGACGACGGTCAATATCCCCCACGAAGCCGCGGTAAGGTTGCTTTCTTTGGATGAATATGAGTTTATCGCCAAGGATTATAGTGTGCTGCCCAAAATAGCCGATAATGTTTTGACCCATGAAATAGGAAGTCCGGCATCTTATCCGGCTAAAACAGATGGGTATAAGGTTCTGGCGGAATATGATGATGTTCCATCGGCTGTAGGATTCAGCAGTACAGGCGGCGGTTCCGCCATTGCCCAGGAAATAGCCATGTCCAAAGAAAAAAGCAGCGCGTTTTCTATTTCCGGCGGTATCGAAGCAAAAGCAGGGGCAGGAGCCGGTGGTTTTAAAGTCGGTGTGATTGCAGGCGTTGAGGGTGGCGGCGGCAGTGTGGATATTACAACAAACGGGAGTTCTTTTACCGGTGAGCTGCAGAATATGCCCATAGAAGCCCAACCCTACGGTTACGGAATGAACTGGAAGATTTTTTGCTATATATACAGCAATGCAGGCTCCACATTTCCTGTTGTGAGTTATTTAGTAAGTGATGTGCATAATCCGCCGCCTTTACCGGAAGATTTTAATCAGAATACGGCGGAAACCACTTCCGATTCCATAACTCTTGATTGGACCTATGACAGCACTATAGCGGGCTTCAGGATTTACCGATATTACGAATTCCCTGAGGGATCAGGCAGCTATGAAGTTGCTTTCGTTCCCTTTAATAAAGGCCATAAGGATGGAGGTTTATATCATTTTAGTTATGTGGATGTGGGATTAAGTCCTTATTCGGAATATAAGTATCAAATAAAGTCAGTCCGCGGCCTCGATCCGAAAGAAAGTATTTATAGTGAACCGCTGATTTGCAGGACAAAAACAGAAAAGGGCTATCCTGTAATAAGCCTTAACGGCCTTGACGGAGAAGGAGTATTGCCCATTTATCCCGATGCTGACAGCACTGTGACTCTTGAAATAAAAGATGAGGATAATTATAACGCATTTGATTATCAATGGCAGAAGGTGACAGGTGGAGATTTCGTCAGTATACCGGGACGCACTTCCCAAAGTTTTACCATAAAAAACGCCGGTGCTGCTGATGATGGTATATATCGCTGCCGCGTTAATACCATATATTATGATGAAACTGCCGCTCAGGAGTATTATATCTCCGCATATTCGGATTCGTTTGCTACGGCATATAGAAAACGTACACCTATTGGTAAGTTAACGGCGCAAGAAATAATAAGCGGAACAGAATCCTCTTTAAAAGCTGATGTGGAGTTTTATTCTGCAAACAAGGGCCATTCTTCGGCGCCGTCAGGGAATGTTACTTTTATGGTAAAGGGAACGGATTATTTGTATGGCAAAACCGTTAAACTCGACCAACAGACCGGCACAAAGTATTTTGAAGATTTAAAGGAATCAAAGTTATACTCTACGGCTTCTCTTACAATCCCGGGACTGGCCAAGGGAGTTTATACGGTTACCGCATATTACAGCGGAAGCAAAGTATTTAAAGACTATGATATTTCCAAAGAAACATTTGTGGTTATAGGTGATGCCCAGGCATATAAATTGGATCTAAAAACTAAAGAAAACGGTGAAGGCACCACTAAATTTACCTATGGGGATCATGTCTATTCTTCATTATCCCGCATAGGTAAGGATGCCGGCGGTAACATCACATCTACGCCGATAAGTGCTTTGTTTAAACTGAGGGATGTCAATGAGGAGACCGGCACTGATTTTCAATCCGATAGCCTGACTCCAAGTATAGGCAGCTATATTGTAGATGCTTATATAGGTGGAGATTTAGTGGCTTCGGAGAACTTTACTGTTTCAAAGAAACCCATCACGGTGCGGATTGAAAATAAGACAAGTATCGATGCGGGAACCGTGTCGTCCAATGAGCCTGTAATACAATGTGCTGATATCAGCCAAGTTGACTTGGAAAATTTAAAACTCGATTATATCACCACGAACACAGCAGGAAATATCGTCACCCTTGATAATAGTACGGAGCCGGGAAATTATAAGGTGATCGCATCTATAGGGCCTGATACTCCTTCAGACTTATACAACAACTACAGCATAACGTATATGCCGGGCAATTATACTATTATAGGGCTTACTTACTGGATGGAAGTAAAGGCGGAACCTTATTCTTCCGATGGTGCCGTAAGGCCGGTGGGAACAGCAGGCATCACCAATGAAACATCAGCCAAAGCAAAATATTCATCGGGTAGCGTAGTGGTTCTATATGCGGCACCCAAGGCAGGTTTTGAGGTCGATAAATGGACTGCTGTTTTTGAAGGTTCGCCGGTAAAGGTGCAATCTGGGGGGAGTACATTCATTCTTGACATGCAGGCTTGCGATGTGGATGTAACCGTTACTTTCAGACCATCACGGATTGGCTTGACAACCATTGCAAGTCCAAGTGCCGGCGGAACCGTGAGCTGCAGCGACCCCACATTTTCATCCGGTGCCATTGTCGGTTATGGTGCGGAATTTGGGTTCAAGGCTTATCCTGCAGCGGGCTACCATTTCAAAAGCTGGAGAATTATAAGCGGTGCCAAAACCGAGACCAAACAAGGTTTATTAAATGATGACGGTACCAATGAACTGATCATAACCGTGGGGGAGGCTTCTACGATAGTTTATGCTGATTTTGAACGGGACGGCTATAGACTGGGGCTTGCCGGAGATATAGCTGCATATTATTGGTATGACAATGATAACGATCCTTCCACAGATAATATCAAAAAAAATGTTTCAAACGGCGGGATCATTCCGGGAGATACTGTAATAATCGTTGAACCAAAAGTGGGTTATAGTGCCGATGAAGGTGCATTCTTTATTCTAAACGAGGAAGAAACAGAAGAAATTTCGAAGTTGGAATTCATAATAACCGGAGATAGTTTTGTATCTTTACAGACAGTCAGAAACAAATATAAAGTGTCATTAATCTCCGAAAATGGTTATATCACAGCCAAAATTAACGGAGTTTTGAAAAACGAAAATGAACTGAAAACCGTTTTGGGCGGTACGGCTATTGTTTTTGAAGCCAAGGCAAAACGCGGTTATATATTCGATCATTGGGAAGTAAACGGGGACGAGTGCGGAGATGAAGAAACCTTTACCATAACTGAATTAGGTGAGAACTCATCTGTCGAGGCAGTATTTACAGGCAATATACCATATACGGTTAAAGCTGACGTCAGCAATGAGAGCCGTGGCAGCATGAAATATACTCTGTATGATATCTACGGTGAATTGATTGAAGAATCTGTCACTATGCCTGAAGAATTAACTGTCTATGAAGGTGAGTCCATTGTTTTAATCGTCAGTGTCAAAACCGGGAGCATGGTGGAACAATGGCAGGTGAATGATGATAACATTTACACGAATGAAAAGACTTATACCATAGATGAAATAGAAGATAATATTGACGTTACTGTATATCTTAAGGCAGCCAGTAGTTATATGGTGTATTTTGCAGCGGAAAAGGGTGATATAGATGATATACATGGAACCTTATCCGCAAAAATGGATGGCAAATCATTTGAAAGCGGTGACCTTTGCTACGGCGGAAGCAGCTTGAGGTTTAATGCAGAGCCGGATAGCGATTATATGCTTGATTATTGGACTGTAACAGAAGGAGATCCCAGTGAAACGGAAGAGGATGCAGCTACGGATGAAGACAGGATAAATATTGTAGAGCCGGTACTAAATGTGGATTCACTATGGAAACATATGACGGTTAGAGCATACTTTTCTGACCTTCAAATCAGCACAGTTACCCTTGCAGTCTATGATTCTGTGTATGGTGAAATTGGCGATTCCAATGGGATCTCGGAAATAGTTTATATTACTCCCATAATACCGGATGATGATGGCATAAGGAATAGTGATATGGAAAAGGTCAGAATGGGCGGTACCGTAAAAATGACTTTCAAACCGTCAGAACGTTATGGGACTGATGCGGACACACTCACAGAAATATTCGAAAATCAAATTAATAGTGATGCATTGATAGATATTGAAAACAATGAGGATGATAATGAGTTTACTGTCACTATAAGAAATTTGGGAAAGGATATTGACCTTAGTGAGGAAAACATCTATTACAGATTGTATAATATTGAAATTCCGGATAGTGCTCACGGCAATGTAATAGCTGATTATTCAAGAGCTAAAAAAGGAGAAACCATAACCATAACGGTTACCCCCGACAGCGGTTATGAATTAAAATCCTTGGACATCAACACAAGTAGGGAAATAAAACAGACTGATGACTTTGAATATATTTTTGAAATGCCGGGAAAGGATTTAATTATCAGTGCTGAATTTGAAAAGATATCTTATAAGGTAACGCCGGCTGACAGCCCTAATGGCAGTATAAAAGCAGATCATAAAAAGGCGCAAGAAGGAGATGTCGTAACACTGACAGTCACACCTGATAGCGGATATAGGCTAAAGTCTTTGTGGACAGATCCGGGATGCAAACTAACTAAAATAGAACCATTGATCTATAGTTTTGTCATGGTTGATGGGGATGTAACAGTTACCGGGATATTTGAAAGAATCCCATCCGATGATGATGACAGTGGAGGCTCGGGCAAAGGCGGCGGTTCCGCTCCAAAATCCTCAAAGAAAGATAAAGAAGAAAGCACAGTACCGACTAAGACAGGGGTCAATATAACTATAGACGGGACAATTGCAAATGTGGATATAGATGCGGCAGGCTTAAATGAAATCCTTACGGAAAACGGAGAGGTACCTTTTGATTTTACCGATTTCGGTGACATAAATGAGGCTGTCATACCCGGCAGATTGATTGGCATGATTACAGAAAACGAAACAATAAATACGCTTTCAATTTCATTGAATGCGGCACATATGACTTTTGACCGCCAGGCACTTTTGGCAATAGGAAGCAGTGACCCGGATGATATATTTATTTCGGCAAGTATTATTGGTGATAATATGCTGACAATAGAACAAAGAAGTATGGTTAAGGATAGACCCGTCCTTGATCTGACAATTACATCCAAAGGTAAAGCCATATCTGATTTTGGGCAGGGAACAGCTAAGGTCAGTATGCATTATATTTTAAAAGAGGATGAAAACCCGGGGGCCATAGTTGTCTGGTACCTAAATGATAAAAACGTTTTGGAATGTGTTAACGGGTACTATGATGCAGAAACAAAAACCGTTAATTTTACAACGAATCATTTTTCAAAATACATCGTCGGATATGTACCTTTTAAAGATGTTTCAAGTAATGCCTGGTACTTCGACAGCGTTTCTTTTGCATACGGGAACGGCTTATTTACCGGAATAAACATGGACGAGTTTGCACCGGGAATTCCTATGACGAGAGGAATGTTCGCAACCGTACTTTGGAATATGGAAGGGAAGCCGGAGACAGAGAAAGATGGTAGCTTCGGCGATGTTGAAACCGGTAAATGGTACGAAAAAGCAGTTAACTGGGCTTCCTCACAAGGAATTGTCTCGGGGTACGGGAACGGGATCTTCGGTGTCAATGATGAAATCACCAGAGAACAGGCGGCAGTAATACTTATGAATTATGGTAAGTTTAAGCATTATAATATAATAGTTGGTGCAGGTTTATACCAATACACTGACGGAGATAATGTCAGTGAGTGGGCAAAGGGAGCCTTGAAATGGGCAAACGGTATGAAGCTTATTACGGGAGTGGACGGCAATACCTTGGTACCAAAGGGAAAAGCAACCAGAGTAGAGATTGCAACGATTTTGCAACGATTTATGGGTACCGTAGCTCGTTAATTCGTTTAATATAGTGATAGTAACAACCATAAAATAAAAAAGGCCGGAAGGCCTTTTTTGTTTTATGCCGGAATTCCCTGATAGGAAACATCTCCGAATTTCGCGTAATTCAACAATCTGTTTTCTCTAAAAATATTGAAACCTATATATCCCCTATCTATTAAGCCTTTTTGTTCATCGAAATTTTCCAACCCGGACATATAAGATGAAATAGGCTTGTTGTAGCTTTCTATTGCCATGTCTTTATGAAGAATAAATCTCCATAATCCATCGGGATTTTCAGAGGATGAGTATTTCCTCTTTAAGGCCTTTATTTTTAATCCGTTTTTCATTATGTTATAAAGGCTGAACATATTTTGCGGTGATACGGTGCAAAGCAGGTGCCTGTAGCCCAATGTTTCCACTTCTTCTGCAGCATATTGCAAAGTGATGCTCTGAAGGGCATTACCTCTATATTCCGGATGCACAACAGTAGTTTCCAGGTGCACAACTTTAGCCATTTGGCTTTTCGGCAAATCAATGTCATAAGCCAGGCTCTTACTGTCCAAACCCGGGAAACTGATATAACGATAAGCAATTAAATTATTTGCTTCGTTGAAAACACCTATGATTTTGGCACCTGATTTCATATCATCAAACATTTCTTCATATGAGTCCATAAACAAAACATTTTTATCCGGAAGATTATTGTAAACATATTTTTGCAATTCAACTACACGGTTAAGCTCCTTAATATGCATTGGTTTCATATAGAAATTTTCAGGGTAAGATAAATCATTTGTACGCCTGTTTAAAATTCCATTTGTCATCATAATAGGCAACCTCCTTTTCACATATTTATTGACAACCTAACGCATAACATCAAGTTGTCATATTACCAAGTATACACTACCAACCTCCATGTGTCAATGAAGTTGTCAATAAAACTTTTCGCAACTTTAGACTGCCTGAGACTATATTTTCTGTCTAATTATTTTTGAATATTTTCTTGTATGACGGAGTGTCCAAAGAAGAAAGGACTCAAAGTTGTATTATATATACTTTTTATATGAAATGCAAATAAAAATTATGGATAATTTGCTCGTACACATAAGTGGATAGAATTTTATCATAAAAAAACTTAGACTTTGACAGGATAGATTAGCCTATACTGTAGACTTATAGACCAATTTTTGTATTTTACCTGATATGTTAGGAGCATTTCCAACATAAAGAATAAGGTCGTCTGCATAAAAGACCAATTTCGGCCCCGGGGACAGATATAAATGGCCGGTTCTTATTATTCCTATAATAGTAGCTCCCGTGTGTTCCCAAAAGCGTATTTCGCCGATTGACTTTCCTATTATGGGGCTGTCTGCCGGTACTTTTATTTCAAGAGGATAGATAATGCCAACATTGCGAAGAATCATAGCCTGTTCAATTATTAGGTCGATTTTTTCAAGGATAGAATCTTCGATATTACGCCTATTCAAAGAAAGGTTGGCTATTTCTTCTCTCAGTGTCAATATGCTGTCTTTGGACTGATATTCTTTTATAAAAGTATCGGCTGCCGTTTTGGATTTTATAATGACACCTTTTCTTTCTACAATTTCAACAACTTCCAGATCTTCAAGAAGTTTTAGTGCCCTTCTTATGGTTTCCGGTGATACGCTGTATTTACCGGAAAGTGTGGAGCGGCCTTTTACAACCTCGCCTATTTCCCATTCATCATTTAATATGCTGTATGCAATATCCACGGCTATTTTTTCGTATTTTGCAACGGTTTTCTTTCCGCTTATTTCATCTAATTTCATAATAGCACCGTCCACTATTTAATAATAATTCTTAACTATATATTTTCATTTTTCGTCATTTATGTCAAGGGTTTTTAAAAACTATAGCAAAGCATGAATCGGTGCCACAGAGGAAAAGCAACCCAAAATCGCCATTTTCAAATATCATCGGGTACTGTTTATTATGCGTAAAGTGATTGATTCATTTAATAGTTGTGTTACCCATAATTGCAATACATATATTGTATAAAATTGCATTTTTGCATTTCGTATCATGGATAATTGATGAAGGGTACACTTTTAAAGATGCAAGGAAAAGTGATATAGGAATAACAATGCATAAGTATTAAAAAATAATTATATTTATACTTGCTTATATATTCTATAGTAGGTATAATTATAATTATATTTGA